>Ga0070765_100000052_pt1 | contig 85950 bp, 65 predicted proteins | sample HubBroMetageWFT5_FD_71516 | JGI IMG/M metagenome (GOLD analysis project Ga0070765, IMG submission 71516) | Warmed and freeze-thawed soil microbial communities from the Hubbard Brook experimental Forest, New Hampshire - Hubbard Brook CCASE Soil... | ecosystem: Environmental > Terrestrial > Soil...
TTCGGTGTGCCCGTCCTTCGCGAAGGTAACGTCATAAATTTGCCAACTATGTCGTTAGAAGTCGCTCAGGCGTGTAGTGGCATCCGTTCACTGTTCTCACTCATCACCTTGGCGACGATCTACGGATACTTGATTAAAAGCACCTTGTGGACTCGGGTTGTTCTGGTCCTGGCGGCGTTTCCGATCGCGATTGTCGCAAACAGTTTTCGCATTATTGGTACAGGGTTGCTCGTGCAATATTGGGATCCGGCGAAGGCGGTGGGTTTCTTCCACGAATTTTCTGGCGAGCTTCTTTTTCTGATCTCTCTCCTGATGCTCGTTCTGTTGCAGCAGGCGCTCTCGCCGAGACGATCGGAGGTAAGGACCAGCGGTGGCCTCTAATATTCGCTTTACTGTCGCAGCCATTTTGCTCGTAGGCGCCGCCATCTTCCTGCGCGGCTGGCAGCGAGGCGAGGTGATTCCAGTGCATCGGCAGTTTTCGTCCTTTCCGAGTAGAGTAGGGGAATGGGCGGGACGAGATGAAAGTATCTCTCCGGATATTCTCGAGACCCTGGGCCCGGGCGATTTCCTTGCCCGCACCTACCAACTCGATTCCACAATCCTGCCGTCAGTGAGTCTGTTCGTTGCATATTTTCCTAGCCAACGGTTCGGAAGCACTTTGCACTCCCCGAAGAACTGTCTGCCAGGGTCGGGTTGGTCCGCGTTGGAATCGAGCAAGATAGAAATTTCTTTGCCAGGGCGGCGGCCCTTTATCGCGAATCGTTATTTGATCGCCAAGGGAGCGGAACGCGGGCTCGTTGTTTATTGGTATTGGGCACACGATCGCTCCGCGGCCAGTGAGTATTTGGCGAAGCTGTACCTTATAGAAGATTCCATCCGGTTCAACCGAAGTGATGGTTCGCTGATCCGGTTCACAACAGACATGGCGCCGCACGAGAGTGAAGCAGATGCGGAACGACGCATTATGGACTTACTGAGAGAGAGTGTCCCTGTCCTTGGACAATACCTCCAGGGTTGAACCGGGTCGACCAGGGTTGAACCGCGTCGACCAGATCAATTAATTGTGGCTTGCCAGTTGTCGCAAGGGCGAGCTTGAGACATAATCGTCTGGCACACGCAAACGCTCGAAGTATGGGAGTTGCACGATGAGCCGTTGTTGTATGCTCCATTCGCTGTTTCTGGCTGGCGTCTTCGCCACCCTTCTCGTGGGCTGCTCCCGGGATTCTGACGTGCGTAAAGTGAAGTATCTGGAGAGCGGTCAACGCTATGCCGAAAAGGGCAAATATCGCGAGGCAGTGATCCAATTTCGTAACGCCATCCAGGTGGACCCGAGTTATGCCGCAGCCCACTACCAGTTGGCCCAAATTTACTTAAAACTGCAGCAGTGGGTGCCCGCCCACCAAGAGCTAGATCGTACGGTTGAACTTCAGTCAGACGACTACTCCGCGCATCTTGATCTGGCAAACCTCCTGATCGCTGGACATGAACTCGAACAGGCCAAGACGGAGGTAGATCTCCTGCTGCAGAAACAAGCCAACAATCCGGTCGTACATATCGCCGCCGCAAATCTATTTGCCGCCCAGCAAGATTACGCTTCCGCGACGCTCGAGCTAAAAAAGGCGATCAATCTGGATCCCGATCGATGGGATCCCTATATGAGGCTCGGTACTCTGGAGATGAAAATGAATGAGCCCGGGCTTGCCGAGGTTGACCTCAAAAGGGCAACGCAGCTAAACCCAAAAGCGACCGCCGCGCTGCTTGGTCTGGCAAGCTACTACCAGTCTCAAAGCCGGTTTGCGGAAGCGGAACAAGAGATCCACGCCGCGATTGACGCTAATCCGAATAATCCCGACCCGAGAGCCGATCTGGTTCGTCTCTACATGTCTGAAGGAAAAAAAACGGAAGCCGAACAATTGGCACGGCAGGTCAGGCATGACTTTCCGGGAAACCCTAACGGCTATCGTATGCTGGGTGACTTCTATTACGCGATTGGGAACGTTGACGGCGCCTTTAGGGAATACAGCGCCCTCTACCGCGAACACCCCGACGATCTCCAGGTAAAGAAAAATTACATTCAATTGCTCATTCTGAGTAATCAGCTGACCGAGGCCGCGAAACTTGATAATGAGATTCTGAAGGCAAGCCCGAAAGACGTCGAAGGACTGGTTGACCGGGGCCAGATTGAGCTTCGCAACGGGAACCTTAAAGGCTCAATCGACGCTCTGCAGGCGGCGCTGAACAGCGACTCAACCAGCGGCATCGCATACTACCATCTCGGAATCGCGCTTGATCGTGTGGGCAATGTCGCGCAAGCCGAGGTTGCCTGGCAAAATGCAGTACGCCTCCATCCTGACTTGAGCGAAGCTCATCTTGCACTGGCGAGGGCTGCGCTAGGCAGGGGCGATATGCCCGGACTGGAACGCTCTGGTGACGAGATCATTCGTTTGCTACCCGCTTCTCCAGAGGGTTACGCCCTGCGTGCCTTCTCCTATACCCAGCAAGGTCAGTTCGTTAGGGCTCAGAACGATGCAGCTAGGGCGATCAGCGTGGCGCCCAAAGCTCCTGACGGCTATCTGCAGATGGGAAATCTGAGCCTCGCGCGAAAACTCTACGCTGACGCCGAAGGCTTTTATGTACAGGCTTTAGATCGCGATCCGAGATCCCCTGAAGCGCTGGGCGGTCTCATGAAAACATATCTGATCAGGAACCAGAAAGAGAAAGCCCTGGCTGCGGCACAGGCGCAAATCGCCAAGGAGCCCAACAGTAGCGTGTTCTATGATCTGCTTGGTACTGCTGAGTTCGAGTATCGAAAGGACTCAGCCGACCTTGGTGCCGCCGAATCAAACTTGAAGAAGGCCACGGAACTGAACAAATACAATACGGATGCATGGGTGAAACTGGGTCACGTCCAGGCGGCCAGAGGTGCTACCGAAGAAGCCATCGCGACCGTTCAAAGGGCTCTTCAGGACAACCTACGGGCGAATGCTCTCCATATTCTGGCCGGGCAGCTGTTCGAGTCCAAGCAAGATTGGGAGCGGGCTCAGGATTGTTATCGGAAAGCGCTGGAAATCGATTCCCGAGAGCCCCTAGCATCCAACAACCTGGCATATGTTCTCACGCAAACCGGCGGTAATCTGGACCTCGCTCTTTCCCTAGCTCAGACCGCAAGACGGGGCATGCCTGATTCCTTCAACGCCGCGGATACTCTGGGTTGGGTTCTGTACGAGAAGGGTGCCTACCGATTGGCGATTGATTCCTTCCAAGAGGCGCTGAGACTGGCCGAGAAGAGCAAATCTCCGGAAAGTCCAAGCGTGCATTTGCATTTAGGGATGGCCTATCAAAAAACCGGGGAGGTCATCCTTGCCCGGCAGCATTTGGAACGTGTGCTGAAGCTTGATCCCAACTATTCAAGCGCCGACGACGTGAAAAAGCTTCTGGCGCATCTCCACAGTTGACAGCTTACGACGGCCGAGCGTGTCCCGGGCTCTTCCGGCTGTTCGATTTGTATCTCCGCAACTCGCGTATTAAAGCTCCATTTTCCACATTTTTTGCCTCCGAACCCAAAAATTAACACACCATTAACATTTCGGTCATAGATCTCTAGTTTGTAGAAGCTATACTGTGCCATCGAAGTAAGTCTGAAAGCGGGGCCTGTTTCCAGTTGCGTTGGGCTCGGCGCATGGCTTACTTGAGATCCCGATGTAGATGCGAGGCTGTCTTAGCCCTGAGACAGACATGCTGAAGTCAGGAAAGCCTCGAGTTGTACTGAGGCTCAACCTTCACTAGTCGTCCAACATTGCTGTCGGGAGGACTCTATGAAACTAACAAGGGGCTTGCTGCTGGCGCTATTTATGGCGTGTGCGCCTCTGACGGCTTTTGCGGGCTCCGTGATTATTGATAATCACGACGGCACGTTCACCTCTACAACCGCCCAGAACAGTCTGTCGCTGATGGGACCCGGAGCATCCATGTTGTTTGGAGTGACTGGGTTAGGCGCGGGCTACGATTGCGCCGGTCTTACGGGCCCTGGTTCCTGCTCGGGAACCGTCACCTTGCAAACCGGGACCATAATAGCCGGAGGCACGGGTACGACTTTAACACCGACAACCGGTCATAACACTTGGCTCGGGGGTGGAGCGGGCACGTTTTTTGACGTCACAGAGAATGCAAATGCAGCAAAGGGGCTCAATGGCTTTACCTTTACTGGGCAGTTCGACACTGCAGCAGGAGCGAACCAGTGGTCGTGTATTGGCGTGTGCACGGTCACGATCAGTCACGGCGTAACGACCGCTGTGGGGTCGTGGCAGCTGGCTGCTTCAATCGTAAACGGAATGCTGACAATAGGGGGGAACACCTACGATGTCGTCGGGGCCATCTCGACTCAGATTACTAGTATGGACACAACGGTAAAGTATAGTAAGGGGCAGATCATAAGTATCACCGACAAGTCGGGAACCTCAAATTTCCCGTCGCCTGTTCCTGAGCCCGGGACTTTGAGTCTGTTCGGGGGTGGGTTGATTGCTGTTGGGATGCTCTCCCGACGTCTAGGTTCCCGAGCACAGCACTAAAGCATCGCTTGGAAAGCAGTAAGCGTTTGCTGGATCGCCGGCAGGGCTGCTAGTGACCGGGCTCTGCCGCGAGAAGGGTGAAGAGAGTGCGTCTGTATCCCTTTCGGTGACACGCACTTTTGTAGCAGAGCTGCCACTCAATTGCTACGGCCAAGATTTTTCTCTCCTTGAGGTTTTCAGCTTTGGGATTACATGCAAAAGCTCCGGGTTACAGTTTGTTTCCCTCGATTAATCCCTCGAAAGGACTGATCCAGCTGCTTTGCTGATCGAAAGATTTAGCGGGACCCAATCGTTCGGCGGCATGTTCGGGTGTGGAGGCGTGGAACCCTGAGCGTAGCTTAACGCGTAGGGAAGTCGAAGTCGCCCATAAATTTGGCCAGACACGGTTAATCTTCGCAATGTTTGGATCACATCGTGGCCCTAAACAGACCCCGGCATTAGACCTTAGAAAAATTCATGAAATCTTAATAGTGCAAATGGGGATAAAGAGGGGATCCGACTGGTATTATCATCGGATTGAAGGAACGCAGGATTCGCGCTTGTCCATCACAAGTTGACATCCGAAGTCTTTCTTCAAGGGGAAGCGATCTCGGGCCAAGTCAATATGACCTCCCGAAGATCGATCGGACATCCGATCTAGTGATCGTAGGACGACACTAACAGGTAGGAGCCTTGGATACTGTCTGGTCAACGACAAAAAAGAAAGAGAGTTTGAGCGGGGCATTCTTTTGGCTGACTGCGTTTTACGTCGTTTATTGTGCCCGTCCGACTGACCTTGTTCCCTTTTTGTCCTTTGTTCCTCTAGCGAAGATCACGGGCGGCCTCGCAGCCCTGAGCCTGCTCTTGGCCGCGGGGAAGACTCCGCGAAAATTTGGAGACCGCCCGAAAGAAGCCGACTATCTCTTGATTATTATTGGCTTGCTCTTTGTCTCAGGATTTCTCTCTCCGGTTTGGAAAGGCGGTGCGGTTAACGCAACCATCGATTTTGCCAAGGTTTACATCGCCTGGATTTTGAGTTTTCTGCTCATTACCAGCCTGGAGAGATTTCGTCGAATCATCTTTATTCAGTCAGCTTCTGTAGCAATAGTTTCCTTTGTCGCCATCGTGAGAGGCCACTCCGTCCCAAGACTGTCCGGCGTCATCGGGGGATTCTATTCGAACCCCAACGACATGGCATTCGCGATTGTCTTGTCGCTACCCTTCTGCGTCGCTTTCCTTCTTACTGCGAAGGGCGGCCTGCGCAGAGCGGTGTGGTGCATTGGTATTGTGGGCATGATGATGGCGCTGTTTCTAACCGCATCACGGGCTGGTTTCATCGACCTAGTCATCTCTGGGACTGTCTGTCTTTGGAACTTTGGGGTTAAGGGAAAACGTTTTTATCTGATCATTGCGACTTTTTTCCTGGGTGTCTTGTTGCTGCCGCTTGCGGGCAGGACTCTGGTCAAACGTTTTTCGGTGATTTCGGGGGGAACAGTAGATTCAAGAATAGAAGAATCAGCATATGGGTCTTATGAAGAACGAAAGCTATTGATGCTTAAGGCAGTTGACGCCATAGTGCATTACCCGATTTTGGGAGTGGGAGTAGGCGATTTTGTTGTGTATTCCGGTATGTGGAAAGACGTTCATGCATCGTATTTGGAGATAGCCGCAGATGGCGGCATTCCCGTGCTGATTCTGTACCTGATGTTCTTTGCTCGCGGCTTTGCCAATCTAGGTCGTCTGAAGCAATTCGAGCTAGATCCCCAGGCAATTCTTTTTCGGGGTGCGTTGCAGGCCTCGCTGGTTGGTTTCGTGGTGGGGGCTTGCTTTGCTCCTGAGGCGTATCAATTTTTTCCCTATTTCACGGTTTGCTATACGTCCGTTCTTTTGGCGATGTCCAAAGAACACGCCCTTCTCGGTAAAGAGCCGGTACGACCGTCCACCATGGTGGTGCGGGCGCTGGCAGGAGCGTACTGAGCCATGATAGAGCTCGGACCTCTTCACGGGAATCGAGACTTGCTGCGCCTCCTTTGCTGTACGGAATGCCGCTCTGCGCTGCAGGCGCAGGAATCTGGTTACCGCTGTACAGGGTGCACAAAGGAATTCCCTTTGGTGCGCGGTGTGCTGCGTTTTGTCGACGCGCATAATTACGCAGACAGCTTCGGTTACCAGTGGCAGACGTTTTCGAGGACTCAACTTCGACCGGAGTTCTCCGAGCGCAACTTCCAAAGAAAAACGGGTCTCCGACCGGAAGACCTACGTGGGAAGATCGTCCTGGATGTCGGATGCGGCATGGGCAGGTTCGCGGATGTCGCTACTCGGTGGGGCGCCACAGTGGTCGGAATCGATCTCAGTGCCGCCGCGGAAGTGGCCGCCACGAATCTCGCAGATCGGAACTTCGTGGCACTCCAGGCCGATGTTTTCGATCTTCCGTTTGTCCCAGCTTGTTTCGACTGCATTTACAGCATCGGCGTGCTTCATCACACGCCCGACTGCGAAGCCGCCTTCAGGAAGCTTCCCCAATACCTGAAGCCAGGCGGAACTCTTGCAGTCTGGCTGTACAGTGGATACAACAACTGGTATCGCTTTAGTGATCTGTACCGCAAGGTCACCTGTCATATTCCGGTTCAGAAGCTGCATGCGTTCCTACGGATCGCCGTACCGGTTCTTTACTGGATTGACCGCGGCCTTCGCTCGGTCCCTCTCGTCGGCGCGAGTATGGCGGGCGCAGTGACCCATCTCTTTCCGGTGAATCGAAACCCGGATCCAGAGCTCCGAGTTCTCGATACTCTGGACTGGTATTCCCCAAAATATCAGTCTAAACATACTTATGAGCAGGTATTCCGATGGTTTGAAAGCTGCGGCTTCGAGAGTCTGGCCGTTGGGGAGGCGTCCATTGCTGTCAAAGGACGGAAGCCGATCCGCTATATTGAAGACGGTTTATGCGAGCAGAAAGCCGGGTTGAACGACGACCGCGTGAAGTTGGCCCGCGATGGCGGCAGACTAGAGATGCGGCTGCCTGCGCGAAAAAGGGGTTTCTCAATCAAGAAGGCGCGGCACACCATGCGGTGGCTGCCTTCTTATACTTGGCAAAGAGCTACACGCCGCACACCTGGCGAAACCCACTTGATGATTGGACTGGCCGATCATTTTGAGCCCGCCATTCTGCCGCACAGTGGATCTGCGCGAGCCACCTACCACGAGCAAGAGCAGAGGCTGGAATTTTGGTGCAAAGAATATCCTAAGGTTGTCGATCGTTGGCGGGACGGTGATGGCCGTCCATTCAAACATACCTATTTCTATCCCGCTGAGCAGTATGATCGAGGACTGCTTGATCGTTTAGCCGTCCACATGGCTGCGGGTTGGGGTGAAGTTGAAATCCATTTGCACCATGGTGTTCAGGTCCCGGATACCCCAGAGAATACGCGTCGGCAACTGTTAGAATTCCGGGAACGGTTGGCTACACAACATGGTGGCCTTTGCTACTTAGATGGCAGAGGTTCTCCGCGATATGCTTTCGTGCATGGTAATTTCGCGCTGGCGAATTCCGCCGGAGGACGCAATTGCGGCGTGGATTCGGAAATGCAGATTCTGTCAGATACAGGTTGCTATGCTGAAATGACATTTCCGCCGGGCCTGTATCATTTCACACATATCGCGAAGATCAATTCGCTCTATGAGTGCTCTCTGCCCTTAGATCGAAAGGGTGCTCACCGCAGCGGACCCAATCTTAAAGTTGGACGTTTCCCGGAAGTCTTCCCACTGATGGTCGAAGGGCCGCTGATGTTGAAGTTTGGGCGTATGAACCAGAACCGATTGATTGGCGTCGAGAATGGCTCTGTGACGGTTTCAGACCCTCCTACCCTGTGCCGCTTACGACTCTGGAAGCAGGCGGCAATTACCGTACGAGGAAGGCCGGAGTGGTTGTTCATTAAACTGCAGTGTCACGGTATGGATCCTCGCGATCGCGAAGTGATGCTGGGAGCGACCATTACCCAGTTTCTGCGTGAACTGGTCGAAGGTGCGCAGGAGAGACGTGAGGTCGTTCATTTTGTTTCCGCGCGGGAGATGGTGAATATCATGCTCGCGGCATGCGATGGACGCGACGGCAATCCCGTCGAATATAGGGATTACCGCCTCAAACGTATGCCACGAGTTGCCTCGCAACTCGTGGACCTCGATAAGGGCCATGCCGTTCTGAAAGGCTGATCTACATGTGCGGGATTGCGGGAATCGTTGGCGTCCGGGACGACACCGGGATTGACCGTGATGTCATCCATCGAATGTGCCAGACCATGGTTCACCGCGGGCCCGACGATGAAGGGTTGTTTATCAAGCAGGGCACCGGGCTCGGTATGCGCAGGCTTAGCATCATCGATCTTGCAGGCGGCCACCAACCAGTTTTCAACGAGGAACGCACCGTCTGGGTAGTGTTTAACGGCGAGATTTACAATTTCCTCGATCTTCGCCGGGATCTCGAAAGAAAAGGGCACCGCTTTTACACCCACAGTGATACCGAGGTTATTGTTCATCTCTATGAGGATCTTGGTCGAGATTGTGTACATAAATTGCGAGGGATGTTCGCCTTTGCTCTGTTTGACGAGCGGAATCGCCGTTTATTATTGGCCCGCGATCGTTTAGGCAAGAAACCGTTGCACTACGCTCGATCCGGCGGTCGTCTTCTCTTTGCATCGGAAATTAAGGCAATTCTAGAAGCGGATCCTGACCTGTCTGCGACTGATTCTCAGGCACTGCTGCAGTATTTTTACCTCGGATATGTTCCTGATCCTGCCACGGCTTTCTCGGAAATCCGCAAGCTCCCGCCTGGGCACTTGCTCGAATTCGAAGCCGACAAAATTAGTATTCGCCAGTATTGGGATCTACCCGAGTACGGCACGTACTCTCCCGAAAGCGAGGAGGCATGTCTCGAAGAACTTTACGATCAACTGTCCGAAGCCGTGCGCATGCGGTTGATGTCGGACGTACCCTTGGGCGCTCTACTGAGCGGGGGCAGCGACTCTTCTACCATCGTCGCTCTGATGGCGAGGGTTAGTCCACGGCCGGTTAAGACGTTCTCGATCGGTTTTAAGAATGCCGACTTCAACGAAGCCCCGTATGCGCGGATGGTTGCTGAGAAATTCGCTACAGAGCATCATGAGTTGATTCTCGAACCCAATGTGATTGACACCGTGCAGTTTCTCTCGAGCATCTTGGAGGAACCCTTCGGGGATTCTTCGATGCTGCCCACCTATTATGTGTCGTGTCTCGCTCGCGCACACGTCAGAGTGGTGTTGTCCGGAGATGGCGGCGACGAAGCGTTGGGAGGGTATGAGCGTTATCGAATTCATCTCCAGGAGAGATCGTGCGGCTGGCTGCCAGAATGGGCCGGCCAATGGTATCGCAGCCAAGTCTATCCTCGGCTCCCCTTCGGTTTTCCTGGACGCAACCTAGCATATAGCATTTCACTGCCTTGGCCGGAGCGTTACATCGAGGGTGTTTCCTTGGCACCATCCCAAAGGAACTTCAACCTTCTATCTCCTGACTTCATCTCCATTTTTAAGGGCGGGGCCGAGCCCTTGCAATCATTTCGTCGCTATTTGAGAGACGCTCCAGCAAGCGATCCTTTGAGCCGCGTACTCTACCTCGATACGAAGACCTATCTGCCTGGAGACATTTTGACAAAGCTCGACCGAATGAGTATGGCGGCATCTTTGGAGGCGCGTGTTCCCATGCTGGACCACGTATTTATGGAGTGGGCTGCCTCGCTATCTCCACAATGGAAGATGGGAACGAAGGGACAGAAGTACATCCTCACCAAACTCGCACAAAGGCTTGGCGTGCCGCGCGAAGCGCTGCACCGGCCCAAGCAGGGGTTTGCCTTGCCCCTTCTGCATTGGATGAGACACGAACTCAAAGAATTGGTGCTCAGTCTGTTGCTAGATACCCGTACTATCGAGCGGGGGTACTTCAACGAAGCTGGCGTTCGCAAACTGTTGAATGAATTCTTCCAGTGCCGCACAAACGACTATCTGGAGATCTGGCGACTCATGATGTTCGAACTCTGGCAACGGAATTTTCTTGAATCGATGCGCAACTCGGGGCCCAGGCCTACCTGTCTGGTAACCTAACGCGAAACGAATATGGTCAAGCCACGAGATCAGGGTAGGGACCTCAATTCGTCCCAAGCATTATCGAATCCGACGGTGCCGAGTCTCTTTTTGATGACGGACAGTTTCGATACCGGCGGGAGCGAACGTCAGTTTGCAGCGCTGGCACAGTCGCTTGATCCGGATCACTTCTATGTGCACATCGGGTGCCTCCAAAAGCGAGGACCTTTTTTGGAAAATCTGGATCAGGCTGTTGTGTTTTCTCCTGGCGGCAGTCTGTACGGGCTGGGCTCACTGCGGGCACGTCTGCGATTGTCTCATTATTTGTCGCAGTCGAGGACTCTCATTGCGCAGGCCTCCGATTTCTATACGAATCTAATGCTGGTTCCGGCCGCAAGGTTTGCGAGAATTCCTGTGGTGATTGGCAGCCAACGCCAGTTGGGGGATCTTCTGAGTCCTGCGAAATTCCGGGCGCAACTGGCGGTCTTTCGCTGGTGCGACCGTGTGATATGCAACTCACAGGCGGCCGCTAGTCGGCTGATCAGCGCCGGCCTCTCCCCAGACCGAATCGCTGTGATCGCGAATGGTCTTCCCGATTCGGCGTTCGCACGAACGGAGCCCGCATTGCCGCGCCGGCCCGACCTTATTCGTGTTGGCATGATCGCCCGGATGAACGCCGAATCCAAGAATCACCGGAGTTTCTTGCGGGTAGCGTCACTCTTGCGCAACCGGTTTCCTGACATCGAGTTCGTCTTGGCGGGAGACGGACCACTGAAGCCGGAACTGGAGCGCGAAGCTAGTGCTTTGGGCATTCGGGATCGAGTTCGCTTCCTCGGGGATCGTCGGGACATCCCGGCTATTCTGGCCTCGATTGATGTTTCCGTTTTGCCCTCGGTTTCCGAAAGTTTATCCAATGTCATCTTGGAATCAATGGCAGCTGGGGTACCGGTCGTGGCGAATCGAGTTGGCGGCAATGTCGAATTAGTCGAACCGGATCGCGGAATTCTGCTTGACCCCGGCGACGAACCAGGGCTCCTCGCTGCGCTTGAGATGCTTTTGATGAATTGCGACCGGCGAACCGAAATTGGCCAGAATGCCAAGAAATTCGTGCAATCCAATTTCATGATCGCGCAGATGCGGGAACGCCACGAGGAGCTTTACTCCCACTTACTAGCCCAAAAAGTGTCCCGGCGACGGCGATCCTATGCATTTCGACGTCCGGGAGATAGTCGCGTGGTTCCCCTACGAGTGGCTATAGTGGCGGCCTCATTGCGCTACGTGGGCGGCCAGTCGGCGCAAGCGGATTTGTTGGTATCCAAATGGCGCAACGACCCAGAAGTTGAAGCTCGCCTGATTCCAATCGATCCCCCTTTTCCACGCGGTTTAAAGTGGGCGGAACACATTCCTTTCTTCCGTACGCTCCTGCGCGAACCGATCTACCTTGCGGGTCTGTGGCGGGGTTTGGAGCATGTGGACGTAGCCCATGTGTTCTCAGCTTCCTACTGGTCATTTCTGGTTTCACCTGCCCAAGCATGGTTGATCGGGCGCCTGAAGCGGAAGCCCGTACTGCTGCACTATCACAGCGGCGAGGCCCGGGACCATTTGCGCCGTTTTCGTAGTGCCCGTTCAGTGCTTGCGAGGGTTGATCAACTGGTAGTTCCCTCTGGATACTTGGTCGATGTGTTTCGTGAATTCGGTCTTACAGCTCACGCCGTTCCGAACATCGCAGATTTGGAGCGGTTTTCATTCCGGGTTCGGAACCCTCTGAGACCCCATTTAATTTGTACACGGGGGTTCCATCCCTATTATCGCGTTGACGTGGTGGTACGGGCCTTTGTCGAAGTTCAACGCGAATTTGCGCGCGCCCGTTTGGACCTTGTTGGACAAGGGCCCCTTGAACCTGAAATTCGACGATTGGTAGCGAAACTTGGAATCGTGGGAGTCAACTTTATCGGAGTTGCTTCAAGGGAACAGATCGCCAAGTTTTACGATTCCGCAGACATCTTCATCAACGCGTCTTGCCTGGATAACATGCCGGTCTCAATTTTGGAAGCATTCGCCTCCGGAACACCGGTAGTGAGCAGCCGCGCAGGAGGTATACCATATCTCGTCGACCATGAACGCACCGGACTGTTGTCAGAGGTGGGAGATGCGCGACTGCTGGCGCACAACGTCATCAGGCTCTTAGGAGATCCTGGACTGGGTTCTCGAATTGCCGCCCATGCCTATGAAGAATGTCGGAGATATCAGTGGACGGATGTGCGTGAGCAGTGGCTCCGCGCATATCGCTCCCTGACACCAAGGAATGTCCGATCAATGCGGGGATTGGTAAGTGTGGCATAGGAGGCCCCGCCTCGAGCGGTTAGAGAGTCGAATTCCTGTCACGCCATCTGGCGAATTGAAGCGCACGAGGATGCTTTGTCGTGTTCTAGGGATTTTCCTGATTGCCTCGGCCTTTGTATTTGGTCTCATGCGTTGGGGTGGCTTTCTCCTTACATCGGATGACCCTCTGCCGCCTCACGCGGACGTTGCCGTGGTGCTGCAGGGTTCGGTGCTTGCCGAACAGGCGCGTCTATCTGGAGCTGTTGAGCTCTTGCAGGAAGGGACAGTGCTGCAGATTCTTGTGTCCATACCGAAGCAATCCTACTGGGGACAGTCGCTAGAGCCGATCGCCGTGACCTATATCGCAAGGACGTATGGTCAGACGTCTGCGGCTCGCACCCGTTTCTGCGAAACTGGCCCGGAAATAAATTCCACTGAGCAGGAGTCGGCTGTGCTAGCCAAGTGCATTAAAGAATACGACTGGCATTCGATTGTGCTGGTGACTTCCGACTACCATACTCGCAGGGCACTCATCATTTGGAAGAGAGTCCTGAAAGGTCAGAATTCGTCGATTGAGCACCTGTGGGTCCATAGTGTGGGGAGCGCAGAATTTCATGCAGTGGGATGGTGGAGGGAGCGCACTTCCGCCAAGACATGGATCATCGAATGCACAAAGCTGTTGTGGACCCTGGCAGCAAGCTAGCTAGGAACATCCGCTAGTCCTCACGTTCGCGTTGTCTGCTCCCAAGTCTGGAGATATGCACTTCGGTTACACAGCCCAGATATTCACCTGAGTTCAAATAACAGGACGTCGGTGCGGCAACCGTTAGTGCCGCGCATTTCGCTCAACAATGTGTGATCGCAGGTATCCTGGTTCAGGCCATTCCCGAATCCCTTGTCGAGGTTATACATCTCGTAATCAGAGGAGCATATTGCATAGTGTCCCTGTCGAGAGATGGGACAACGAGCGCTGCCTCCGAACCCACCATAGCCACTGGCCCAGTTCTTGTTAAAACGAATCGTTCTTTTTGAGCCGTCCCAGCTCACACCGGTGATCTCGTCACTCCATACCCCGGTCACTTTTGCTCCCCCGGAGTTCGGCTGCCAGGCGACGAGATAAATGTTCTTGACTCCCGGAGAAGCGTTGGCATGCGAGACATGTTGATCGTCATCCCACTGACCCAGCGCCGGGGTTGTGTCCATGTCTGGTATAGCCTGCTGCTCATCACGTGGTGCTATCACCAACGACCGCATATCATATGTGGTCTGATATTGGTAGTCCCAGAAGCACACCCCGTAGTCACAGGCCCAGTGAGACACGCAATCTACGCAAGTATTGTCTACGAGATTTGTGTCAAGGGTCCAGAACACCTTGTTTGGCAGACTGGTGCCGTTGATCGTCAATACTCCGTAGGCACCGCTGCGATCGAGATTTACGTTGTGAACCCCGCCCGGCCCAGTTGGCGTTGCCCCGCTAGCCCATTCGATTTTGACAGGATCAGTGAGGCCGGTGTTCCAGCCTTGACTTACCTCCCAGGTCTTTACATTCATCCATCGGCAGCCTTTAGCCGCATTCCAAACAACAATGTAGGCATCTTCATCCTGCTCGATTCCAAGGGAAGCAATGAACGTCGAATCATCCGAGCTTAACGCGGTATCGTGAACATACCACACGCCCCCTGCCGCCAATTGCCCATTAAGGCACAACGGACCGTCGGGATCGAAATACCCCAGTCCCTGATTGAATGTCGTATCCGAAGAGATCACCCAAGTGGTGGGATCGATCACGAAACGGTGCAGGTGAGGGCCCCAGTAATTGAAGAATGCGCGATTGTCTGCCGCGGTGTAACCGAACTGTAGATCGCCCTCGCCGATTTTGTAGTAACATCCTTTGAACTGTGCGTTGAATGCAGCCTGATTGAACTGAAACAGACACGGAACATTGCCCTCGTCGATTACGAAGAACAAGGTTTCGTCGTACGAAATCACGTTCGTTTCTGCAGAGGATGGGGTCTCGAAACTCATCCCCGGCTCCGTTGTGTTGCCGTCGGTAACTCGCAGAATCCGGTTGCCGTATGCTGGATCGACGCCGACCACGCCCGTTCCGCTATGTCCTCCATAGTAGTTCGGGTTGCTGCCCAATTGTGGCGGAACCGCAGGAGCAATTACATCAGTGTCGCTACGCGAGCAAGCGTAGGACGGCGGGCCACACGACGATGCAGGGGATACAAGTAGATTCAGGTCTTGCCGGGCTGTTTTACCTCGTGTGTCCATTAGTTCTACAGTGAAGGAAGATTCGCCTGTGGCGGTCGCGGTACCCATCAGAGTTCCGCTCAACGAGCCCAGTTGGATGCCATGAGGGAGCGCTCCCCCGACGATGCTCCATTGATAGGGCGTCTGTCCTCCGGAGGCGATTAAGCTCTCGCTGTAGAGTGTACCGACCATTGCCGGCGCGAGTGAGGAGGTATCGATGGTGGGGTTGTTGGATGGGGGTGCGGTTACATCGACGCTCGCAGACGCGGTGTCTCCGTGAACCGCCGCGCTAGTTGCAGTGACAGTGAGGTTAGTCGCAGAACTGACTGTGGGGGCGGTAAGCAGGCCGGTGGCGGAAATCGTACCTGCGCTGGTAGACCACGTTACACCGGTCTGAACCGTCCCTCCCACGATGGCGCTAAACTGCAAAGCTCCATCTGAAACGAGGGTTGCGCTCGAAGGAGAAATAGCGATACTGATCTGACTACCAGCGGGAGGTGTTGAATTGGATTGGCTGATTCCGGCGCACCCGGTCCAGCTATCTAGTCCACCGACAAGAAACAGCAAGAACAGAACACGAATTGCGATTCCCGATGCGGTTCCAGAGGGAGATGTTTTTCGAGGTTCGCGTCCTCGTCGTTCTACTGACATTAAGAATCCTCAACAAGAGAACTGGGGACTTCTGGTCGGAAGTCTCGAAACTCAAGTTAAGGAACAAGAAGTTGCGGGGATAGATTACGACTGGCCGTAGACCTAGGTGCAGGGCAGGTTACGTGGCTTTAGTAATGAGAGGTAACGGTGACTGCTGGAAGCGGGAAAGGATCAGATTTACTGGATTGTGGCTGTACGTGTCCTGTCCGGCACTGATGGCGTCAGCCGGGCATCTCCCTCCAGGCAAACACGGTGCCATAACTCGAGGTTGAGCAAACGCCAGATGCGATCGTCATGATGTCGGTAACGCGCCCGGTGCTCCTGAAACAGCAGTTTTACCGATTGGGGGTTGAACAATTCGCGATCTAAACTTCGCCGCTCCAAAAGCAAGTCCTCGATGAGATCCAGTTGCGGACCGGCCAGCCATCCTGACCACGGCGTCGGAAATCCCAACTTTGGCCGATGAATGATCGACGCCGGAAGCAGATCTGCAACAGCCTCCTTGAGAATCGCCTTGCCGGAGAATCCCTTGATGAGCAACGCTTGCGGAATTCGCATCGCGAATTCGACCAAGCCATGATCCAGGAAAGGCACGCGGCTCTCCACCGACGCAGCCATGCTCATGTTGTCCTGCTTCATGAGCAGCTCGACCAGATACGTCTTGATGTCGGTGTAGAGAAGGCGCTGAAGCAGGTTGCCTGAGGAGCGTTCCCAGTAATCGAGAACATGGCGATAGCTTTGGCCCTCCTCGAACTCCGCTCTAACACTCTCATTCAACAAGCCGGCCTGTTCCAGTTCGCTGAAGGCAGAGAAGAAATTGTCGAAATAGAACGATGGCCAGGAGCCCCCGTCTTTGGCCAGAAAGGTGTGGGACAATTTCCGGCGAAGGGTCGCTCCGATCTGGGGTGAATTGGAGATCGACTTCCGGACCCAACGCCGCAACACGCCGGGCACCAGCTGGCGGTATGTGCGATCAAACGCCGCGTTTCTCAGGGTGAATGCATATCGACTGTACCCGGCCAGCGTCTCGTCGCTGCCTTCGCCGGTCAACACCACAGTGACCCGCTCACGAGCCAACCGTGCCACAAAGTAGAGTGCGACGCTGGAAGGCCACGTAATGGGTTCGTCCTCGTGCCAGATCAAATGGGGCAAAGCATCGAAGAAATCGCGCTGGCTGACTAGAACTTCATGATGAGTGGAATTCAGATGCTGTGCAACGACCCGAGCATGTGGCAATTCACTATATGCGTGCTCCGAGTAGCCAACCGAGAAAGTCGCGATCGGGCCACCTCGTATACGCGTTGCGAGTGCGGCTACCGCACTGGAGTCCAGCCCCCCACTCAGAAACACCCCAAGGGGAACGTCACTCATCAGGTGACTACTGACGGCGCTCTCCAGCAGAGCGCGGTAAGTACTAACGTACTCGGCTTCCCTAATCTCCTTCTCATCGGACCGAACCCTCAGATCCCAGTAGCACTCAATCCGTACCTTGCCGTGTTCATCGACTTCGAGCCAGTGCCCAGGGAGCAGCTTGTGTATCCCCTGGTAAAAGGTATCGGCTCCGGAGACGTAGCCGAAAGCGAGATATTCTGGCAACGTACTCCGATGGAATGCAGCCGACATTCCGGGGTAGGCGAGTACAACTTTTATCTCCGAGCCAAAAACGAATGCCTCCGGGGAAAGGTGGTAGTAAAGAGGTTTTATTCCCAGCCGGTCTCGCGCCACAAACAGTTTCCGAGCCCTTCCGTCCCAGATCGCGAAAGCAAACATGCCACGCAAGTGATGCAGACACTCTCGGCCATATTCTTCATAAAGGTGGACGATGGTTTCCGTGTCGCTGTTCGTCTTGAAATGGTGGCCCTGGGCGATTAGCTCCTTACGCAGGACAGAGTGATTGTAGATTTCGCCGTTGAAGACGATCCAGACCGTGCCGTCTTCGTTGCCGATAGGCTGATGACCGGTGGCAATATCAATGATGCTGAGACGGCGCATTCCCAGCCCGACAGCACCTTGGATGTAAATCCCCTCGTCGTCGGGCCCCCGATGCACCATAGTGGCGCACATCCTCCGCAGGAGGGAGTCGTTAACCTCGAGGTTTGCTCCGAACTTCAGAACACCCGCAATTCCGCACATTGGTGGGTCCAGTTCCGTCAGATTATCCAGAAGACGGCGTCTCAGCTCTGAAAAACATCTTCCGACAATGAGCGGCTGGCTTCGCCATTGCAATTGTCGGGCTCTGTATTGCTCGCCTGATCCAGCCACCGAAATCGCTCGCTATTACCCGAATGATCAACTGCAGAATTGTCCCGCAGGCGCGCCGAGCTGCGTCGCAAGGTTGGGCGTCGCGGACCCGCAGTCGGGTGGCCCCAGTTGCCATAGCGGCCCGCGAAAGCAAATCGCGGGTTCGGTACCCGGGGAAACAATAAAGCAATACCCAGATTTACAAACAGATGCGGAACGGCTCCTAACTCCGCACTCATGCTGTTCGTCTCAGCCTCCGGGAAGTATAGCAAGGGGTGAATCGGATTGAGGGCAACGAACCGCGAAAAGTCGGCCTTCCGAGAAATTCTTCAACTTTTCATCTTCGGTAGCTACAAATGTGCTAGCGTTCGATGCTGGATGGTTCTACGAACGGCACATGCAAATACCCGTGCATTATGCTCAAGCTGCGAAATGAGATAGCCTCGGCGGCTGACTGAGGCGCCTTTCTTGAAATCGGTTCGCGATTTTCTGAACGTACCCTACTTTGGAGGCTTTCTACGGTGTTCAGGTATTCGCCATGCCAGACGGGAGGAGATGAACTTTGAGTCTTTTCGATTAGTATTTTCGGATTAGGCGAATTTTCGGGACGACCACGTTTCTCTCGGACGCATTGTGGGTTCCAGTCGCCAATATATTGAACAGGTCATTCCTCACATCGGGGCTCTGCTTTGCGCAACGCTGGAGGACGTATTCGACGCCGCGGAAGTTATGGTGGTAGGTACGCGTGACGTGAGCCGGGCGACTCTGCAGCATAATGCGAAGCCGGGTCAAATGGTCATCGACTTCGTAAGCCTGGAAAAATCCCGTCGAAGCGTGGTGGGCAACCACGAAGGCATTTGCTGGTGACAATGTGCGACTTCTTTGGGTCAAAGCAGGGAAATTGCTGCCGGTGGACACGGGGGGCAAGATCCGCTCCTACAACATTGTCCGGCATCTCGCCCATAATCATGAAGTAACGTTGCTTTCCTACTACGGTGGACGGCGGGACACAGGCTATGAAGCTGAGATCGAAGCGGAATTCCCGGGAGCGTACACAGTTCATACTGCGGCTCTCGACGGCAGTATCTTGGCGCAGTCTTTGGACTATTTGCACCGTGTTTTTCAATTTGCCCCGTTCGCTGTCGCCAAATTCACTCATCCTGAGGTGCGGCGTTTAGTGGCGTCCTGGCTCCGGGAAAAGCGATTCCACGCTTGCGTTTGCGATTTTCTCTCGGCCTCGCTGAACTTTCCCGATGTCATTGCCATCCCGACTATTCTGTTCCAGCACAACGTGGAGACGGCCCTCTGGCAGCGCATGGCAAGCACTGAGTCGAATCCAGCCAAGCGTCTTGCATATTGCGTCGAAGCCGCGAAGATGGCGCGCTACGAACGCCGTGCCCTCGGAAAGTTTCATCATGTAATTGCTGTCTCCGACAACGATCGGCAGCGGATGCTCGAGATGGATCCTTCCTGCGCCATCAGCGTGGTGCCGACCGGGGTGGACACACATAACTCCGTGGTCGCCCCTCCGTCGAAAACAAACCCTCCTCGGATCCTCTTCACCGGCTCCATGGACTGGGAACCGAATATCGATGCTGTCGTCCACTTCTGCCGGGATGTTTTTCCTCGGGTGCGCCTCGAGTTCCCGTCTGCGGTATTTCAGATCGTCGGTCGAAGTCCTCACGCTCGTGTGAGGCAACTCGCATCCCATGCCGTACAAGTCACCGGTACCGTTCCTTCCGTCACCGATTACTTGCGCGATGCTACGGTTGTGGTCGTACCACTTCGCATCGGAGGCGGGACGAGGCTGAAGATTTTTGAGGCAATGGCGATGGGAAAGGCCTTGGTGTCGACAACCATCGGTGCCGAAGGCTTGGACGTGAGGAGCGGCCATGACCTGATTTTGGCCGATGATGCCGCCGCCTTTGCTGATTCGATCGCTCTTCTCGTCCGCAATGCCGGGCTTCGTCGTCAATATGAGCTGGCGGCGGCAAAGCTCGCAGCCCAGCACGACTGGTCGAAAATCGCACAACGTTTCACTGGCGTTCTGCAGGCGGTCCGAGACCTGGCGGCGCCCAACGACGAGTCCCGCCATTCGCGGGTCTCCGGACAACTATGAATGTCCTGGTGCTTGATGGAAATCAGAACCAGGCGGTCGCCAGTGTGCGTTCGCTTGCTCGGGCGGGTTACCTCGTTTGCGCGGGGGAGTCTGCTTCCTGGTCTAAAGCTGGATGGTCATGCGCCTGTCGCAGCAGCTTCCGGTACCCTGCACCGCAGGAGAACGTAGATGCTTTTGTCGAAGCCGTCGGGAGGTTTGTGCATGAGCGACCCGGCACTCTAGTGCTCCCCATGACCGAAGCAACGACGATCCCGCTATCGATCCATCGAGATTTCTTGACCTCGGCAGGGGCACGGCTAGTTCTGCCGGAGCCCGGAGACCTATGCCGCGCCTACGATAAGGATGAGACCACCCGTCTGGCTGCGTCGCTTGGTGTCGCGATCCCGAAGACAAGGCTGGTTGCTTCGGTACAAGAGGCTCACGATGTCGCGCAGTCCGTGGGGTACCCAGTAGTTTTGAAGCCGCGAACTTCGGAGGAACTCGGGGTAGGCGGAAAAGTGAGGAGCGCAGGTCGACCTCGTTATGCCAGTGACCCGGCCCAACTGGAGGCGGCGTATCGCGATATCAGTCTTCGCTCCTCCGCTGTATTACTACAAGAATTTGTTGCAGGGGAAGGAACCGGTTACTTCGTCCTGATGAACCACGGCGAACTACGTGCCGAGTTCGCGCACAAGCGGATACGCGATGTCTATCCTACCGGCTCGGGAAGCGCCGTTAGAATCAGTGTTAAACCCGACCCTGAGATTCGCCGCTGCTCCTTGGCGATTTTGTCTGCCCTGCGATGGCACGGGGTTGCAATGGTCGAGTACCGTCAGCAAGCGGGATCGCGAGCAGTATTTATGGAGGTCAACGGGCGTTTCTGGCACTCGCTTCCTTTGGCATGTTACGCGGGCGTAGATTTTCCCGTGCTTCTGGCCCGCTTGGCCGAGCATGGAGACGTTGAATCTAATTCGGGCTATAGTTTCAACGTCCGTTGTCGTTGGTTCCTGGGCGATGTTCGCCATCTTGTGGAAGTCTGGAAGGGCCCACCTGCTGGCTATCCAGGCACTTATCCGGGGCGGCTGGGTACGTTGTTTGACGTGCTCACACCGGTGCCAGGCACTTACCACGACCTGTTCCAATGGCGTGATCCGTTACCTGAATTCGGCGACTGGGTGGGCCTTTTCCGCCGTTTGCCGCAAGGGAGGAATTCGAGCTAATGCTCAAAGGCGCTCTGCACGTTCACAGTACCTACTCGGACGGTGACTTCACCTTGCAGGAGCTTCGCGAACTGTTCCTTTCCGAGGAGTGCGCGTTTGTGTGCATGAGCGACCACGCCGAATATTTCAACAGCAGCTCCATCCAAACCTATGCGCAGGACCTGGAACGCCATTCCGATGGAAGGTTTTGTTTCGTAATGGGCTTAGAGTATGAGTGCGACCGGCGTATGCACGTCCTGGGTTACGGAGCGTCACTTCTCGCCACGACCCGGGACCCTCAGTCGGTGATTCAGCACATCGCATCGCAGGGCGCTGTCTCAGTGATCGCTCATCCCAAAGATGAATTCTTCCCTTGGATTGAGGGCTTCGCAGTTCTGCCGCAGGGTATTGAGACTTGGAACTCCAAGTATGACGGCCGTTACGCGCCCCGCCCGGCCACCTTTGCCCTTCTTCAGCGTCTGCGACAACGAGCACCCGAAATGCATGCGTTCTATGGCCAGGATCTGCACTGGAAAAAACAGTTCTGCGGCTTGTGTGTCAGACTCGATTGCAATTCCTCTGAGACAGCCGCGATTTTGGCTGCATTGGCAGAAGGGAAGTACACGGCCCAGAAAGACGGTGTAGAGTTGCCGTCCTCGGGAGTTTTGTCAAGCGAGGTCCTGGCGGAGTTCGAACGTCGCCATGTGCGTTCCCATCGAATGCGGCGCCTTCTGAAAAACGGCAAGCTGACGCTCGACCGGCTCGGCATTCAAATTCCTGACTCGCTAAAAGCCCAGCTGCGCCGGATCTTCTGATGGGAGGACCTGGCGTGGTGTTCCTCATGTACCACGAGCTGGAGCTGCCTGGCCGGCCGCTGTCTCAGTCCGACCCGGGATACGCCCGCTACATCGTTCCTCAAACAGTCTTCGGTTCACAACTACAGTGGCTCAGGCAAAATGACTGGCGCGGACTGAGTGTTGGCGAAGCACTCGGCTTTCCCTGTGGGAACTCAGTTGCGATCACTTTCGACGACGGTTGCGAGACCGATCTGATTGGCGCGGCGCCGATGCTGAGAGAGCACGGATGCAATGCCACTTTCTACGCCACTGTGGGGTTTCTCGGAAAGGCCGGACACATGTCCCCGGCCCAGCTACGCCAGTTGAGCGATCTCGGTTTCGAAATCGGCTGCCACTCGATGACTCACGCCTACTTAAATGATCTTGACCTGCCGGATTTGCGGCGCGAAATATCGGACGCGGGGAAAGAGCTTGCAAACATAATCGGCAAGAGAGTTGATCACTTTTCCTGCCCTGGGGGCCGTTACGACAAAAGGGTTCTTGACATTGCGCGTGAGGCTGGCTACCGGTCATTGGCTACCAGCCGCACCCATGCCAACATGCCTTCTACTAATCCATTCATGCTTGGACGCGTTGCCATTACGCGCAAAGCCGACCTCACTTTTCCGCAAATCTGCAACGGCGCAGGACTGTGGAAAATGCAGGTGCGCGAGTCCTTGCGCGGGGCAGCCAGGCTCGCCTTGGGTAACGCTCTTTATGATCGCTTCCGAACACTCCTGCTGCGCCCATAGCCTGGCGCGCTGCCAACACACACCGACGCAGTAGTCCAACTGACTAAAAACTACAGACTTCGATGTCGTTATGGTGATGTATAATTCTGGCGATCTGGACCTTCTGCTTTTGAGCACCACCCGGTTTCTTAAGGGGGCGCACCCGTCTCTTTGAAGCGCTGGTCGATGATAGGACCAGGGGATCACCGAGAGTTGACTCGGTGTTTCGTCGCGTCATCGTGACCGCCGATGTAATACCCAATCCACGGATACGGCCGCGACAACTCTGGGAAATCGACGGTCGCGGATCGGGTCGGGCACTTGGTGAACCCGGCAGCAGTTGACGCATTATGGAGGAGACAGATGAGAATGTGCACAGTTCCACTTGCGTTGCTTCTGGCCTTGACCATGGGGTGTGGTGGAAGTAGCACTCTGACCTCGAGCCCGGTGGTTTCTGGAGCCTACGAATTTGCTGTGACCTCCAACATCACCGGGAGCACGACGCTGGTGGAAGTCAACTTGACAGCCAATGGAAGCCAAAGCAGCGCAACTGGGCCGAGTCAGGCTCAGGTTCTTAGTTTGGAGAACAAGATCTGGTACGTTAACGGCGTGTGCGTCGGCGAAACGCCAGGGCAGAACAGTGTCGCTGCCACAGTTACCGCTAAGAATGTTGCGCTCACCTTCAACGATGGTGGGAATTCATTCGATGGTCAAGGAGTGCTGACCGGCAGCGCGATTTCGGGAAATTACGCCTTTACCAATAGCAAGTGCCCCAACTTGGTCGGTGGCATTGGTATCCCTCCCGGCTCCGATTCAGGTGGTTTTGTGGGTAATCAAGTACCGGCTCTCGCGGGTACCTTCTCCGGTCCTCTGAGTCTGGGCGATGGTACGGACAACGCGGCCCTGACGCTTGTGCAAGGTAATAACCAAACGCTGTCCGTAAGCGCTGCGTTAACTGGACCGGCCGACAACGGAACATTCCCCTTCTCGGGTTCAGCCGTAGGAAACGTGATGTTCGTTACCGGATCGGTAAATGGAAGAGCGTTGTCGCTGTTCGGATACGTTGACCGGACTGGGCAATTTACTGGGACCGCAAACTCTATGATGGTCTTTAATTACGAAACTCTGGCCACTGCCGGGCTGCTCATCAAACAATAGCAGGGTTCGGTTCGCGTGCAACAGCCTAGCCCGGAACCTCGATTCATCAGAAATTCATCTGGCTATCACCAATCTGTAACATCACCAACGTAAAAGAGCCGTACCTTAGAAAACTTGGGAGGCGCGGCCGCCTTGAGCAAGGAATAATCCGCGCCCGAAGTCTTTGCGGTTGAGCTTGTTCGCCGTATGGGTTGACGAACGCCGAACCACCGATCCGGGGCGCAGTTGGAGTTTTGCTATCCCTACATAGTCTTCTCCCGTGAATAGGTGCGTCGTGAAGAACCCGAAGAGCAATTGTCGCCCCAGGGTTTGCTGGAAACCGTGAAGTAAGTTCACTAGCCGTATTTGAATTCAGTTGAGACTCACAGGCGCCTCGTGCATGAGGCAAAGGAGATACGATGAAGTACGTTTTCCAGTGGTGGATGATTCTGTTCTTGGCAGCCGGCTGCTTGGCGCAGACCGCGACTACGGCAACTCCCCGAAAAAAGCTACCGGCGGATACCGCCAGAGAGATCCAGGAGTTGCGAGATGGCCTGGCGGCACAGCAAAAGCAGATAGGGTCGCAACAGCAGGAAATCCAGCTGCTGAAGGATGAAATGCGAAAGCGAGACGCAGCCCTGGATCAGGCGCGAACCGCAGCTGCGGACGCGCAGACGAAGGCGGATCAAGCTGCATCGCAGGTCGGCCAACAGCAGCAATCAGTTTCTGACCTGCGCACTGACGTGACCGACTTGAAGCAAAATGCGACCAGCGGAGCTTTGAGTTTACAGGAAACGCAGAAAAACATTCAGGCGAGCCTGGAAAACCCAATGGCACTGCACTATAAGGGAATTACCATTACACCAGGTGGCTTCCTGGCGGCGGAAACGGTGTGGCGTTCGCACGCATTGGGTTCCGACATCAATACGCCTTTCAACTCGATTCCTTTTGACGGTGCGAACGCGAGTCATCTTTCGGAATTTTTCGGATCTGGCCGCCAATCTCGCATCTCCCTGCTGATGGAAGGCAAGCTCAACAGCGCCAAGCTCACGGGCTACTTGGAAGCTGACTTCCTGTCGGCTGGCATCACCTCGAACAACAATCAAAGCAGCAGCTACACCCTTCGCCAAAGGCAGGCATGGGCACAAGCTGCGTTGGATAATGGGTGGACTTTCACCGGTGGCCAGATGTGGAGCCTGGTTACGGAGACCCGGAAGGGCGTCGACAATCGCAGTGAAGCATTGCCGATGACGATTGATCCGAATTATAACGTCGGCTTCAGTTGGGCCCGGCAGTATGGCTTCCGCGTGTCCAAGGATTTCAACCAGGAACTATCGTGGGGTTTGTCAGTGGAGGACTCTGAGGCCACGCTTGGCGGCCATCTTGCCTCCGGGCAAAACAACTTTGTCATCGGTTCGCAAGGAAGCAGCGCCGGCCTTTACAATCCTACCGCAAACTATTCCTTCAACCCCATGCCGGACATCGTCACCAAGGTCACTTTCCAACCTTCCGGGTTGGGACACTACGAGGTATTTGGATTGGTGACCGATTTCCGTGATCGGGTTTTCCCATGTGGAGGAACCATTTCGGCCACCAATGGCGTCTTACCCCCGAGCGTTCCTTGCGGTACCGGCAACATTCCGAATTCGGCCGGCGCGTTCAACAGCAATAAAGTGGGAGGCGGGGTTGGTGTGAATGCCCGCGGAACGCTGGCTGGAAAGTTCGACCTGGGCATACACGTGCTCGGCGGCAACGGTATTGGCCGATACGGCTCGGGCGGGTTGCCCGACGTGGTGGCGCGCCCGGACGGTGTGCTGGATGCAGTACGGAACTACCAGGGGCTCGCTACCTTGGAGTACCACTCGAAACGATTGGATATTTATGCGAACGTAGGCGGGGAGTACGAAAGCAGAACAGCGTACACCGTCGGCGGAAAGGGTGCGGGTTATGGTTCGACTTTGTTTAATAACTCGGGTTGCTACAACGAAGCACCCCCGAGCTCAACCGTAATCAATGTGGACACGCCGGTGTCTTCCACCAGTACCAGTACGGTTGGAAGCGGAACTGTGCCCACTCCTGGGGCGGCGGGAACTCCACTTACTGCTGGCTTCAACCCCGCGGGCGCGCCCAACTGCAACGGGGACACCCGCTCGCTCATAGAAGGTACGCTCGGGTTTTGGTATCGCTTCTATGCCGGCCCCAAGGGCAGACTCCAATGGGGACCGCAATATTCCTACATCGTGCGAAACACCTGGGCGGGAACTGGGAGTACGCCAGGCACTGGAAATCTGTTAGGCAATCCCAGTGCCACGGAAAACATGTTCTTTACTTCGTTCCGCTACTACCTGCCGTAGAGTGAATTGGTTCAGAGCGGCTAAGGGCGTCAGCGTGAGCTGACGCTCTTTGTTCTATAAGGACCGCGGCATGAATCTCGGGAATCCGCTAGCTCACGGTGTGATCTCGAAGACGACGCCACCGCCGTACGGGCCGCCAGTGGCGGCGGTGCCGAAGATATTGCCCTGGCTGTCGAGGGTGAGGTTGGCGTCGGGCTGGGCGCCATCGTAGCCGGTGAAAGCGTGCAACACCGTGTATTGCCACGCCCCACCGGATTGCGGGGCCAGTTTGTAAACCACGCCGCAACCGCACTGTGGGTCACCGCCGTAGAGTGTCGCGCCGTAGAGATTGCGGTCCACAAGTCGGTGCCGGCCTTGAGATTGTGCGCGGCGTCGCCGTAATATGTCCAGCTAATGTTGTTGCTGCTCAGCAAGCTACCGAGGGAAGGGTGGGTACAGCAAGGGAAGCCCGGATCCGCCATCGGCGTGCCCTCACGCTACGCGCAAGCAAACACCGCGGCGAACGGATTGTCAAATGAATTTCCCGTGACAGCAGATGGAACTCCGACGATGGAAGACCGTCACACAAAGTTGCGACCGCGGATCGGCCAGGTGCCTCAGTCTCGAGCGGCACTTCTCCTGCTCTTTGTCTTTCCTGCACACGCCAAATCGGATACGTCCATTTGGCGGGTGCATGCAGGACAGTTGCAGCCTTCATTGGACGCAGATTGCCGGCCTACCATCGCATCCCATCTGTACCCCACACCGTGGACGGTTTTCAGATACCTTGGCTGAGCCCGGTTAGGCTCGATCTTCTCGCGAACGCGCCGGATACACACGTCCACGCTACGTGGAGTGACGAATCGCCGGTCGCCCCAGACTGCATCCAGCAGCACATCCCGAGTTAACACTTGCCCCTGATGTCGTGAGAGATAGTCGACGAGGCGAAATTCCAGAAATGTGACGGGTACATCTACTCCACTCACTGAAAGCCTCATGGCTGAACTGTCGATGACCATCTGGGATTCTCCCGTTCGGGGAATCGCATCGGCGGAGGAGAAGCGGCGTAATACGGCTCGTACGCTGGCAATCAGCCCTGCTGTGGTGAGGGGCTTGGTCAGGTAATCGTCTCCGCCTGACTCAAGGGCGAGGACACGCTGCTCCTCAGTGGCATCCTCAAGGAGGAAGATAACGGACGTCATGGACAATAATGGGTTTTCGCGGATACGCCGGCACGTCGATATCCCATCGCAATCCTGCATCCGCAATGAAATAAGGATCAAAGAGGGGCGACTGCTTTCGGCCTCGGCCATTACATCGGTCGTGGAGAATGTGCGTACCGCGTAGCCGACATGCTCGAGGCTATGCCGCGCCAGTTCGCAGCTTTCGATGTCGTCATCCACGACGAAAATAAGTTGGCTCATGGGTGCGTCTCCACCAGCGCAGGCCGCCCCACCAAAAGACCCGTTCAGCTCCCGGCAACGGCGTCGACTGCCTCGGCGCCATCCTAGGCGTTCTCTTGGGCGGATTTCCCGCAGCTGATATCAGGTGGCGCACCTGAAGAGGACAGCCCTGCTAACTAGAGGCACTTTAACGTCCGCCACATGACGATTAGGTGACCAAATTGTGAATCCTGAGTGAATTCTGTCGGAGATCGCAGGGGTGTGGCTCGCTCCTGCGCCGCATCCCGATCACCGCTGTATTTCCGGTTTCGGCCGGGATCAGCGTTCGGTTGTGGCCAAGGTCAAACAAGGTCGTATCGCAAGAGCTCGTATGCCGCGTCGTGGTTGGTCAGATTGCGCGTTCGCCGCGATCGCTGCCGTTTCGAATTCGCCAGGTAGCTCAACGGGAAAGACCGTTTACGGCGTCACCCTGAAAATCGCGGAACAGGAACTGATGGCAGTACCGCCTTGTGTTTGAATGCCCCCAAGCCCGCTTTTTCGGCGATGACCTTAAGGTGTGTTACATCTCCGCGCTGGCGTAGGAATTGATTTCGCAATTCAGGCTGATCTCTTCAAATTGTGGTGTCGTCCATTCCATGTTTTTCTCCTTCTGAACTCACTTCAGCCGGATGCCGCCGACTACATCTTGGAATGTACCAGTGCTGCTGTTGTCCATCCAGGCGGCCAGGAAGTAGCTTGGACCGTCCCAGGTGTTGCCGGTGTAGTTGCCGATTGAGGAACCCATAATCGTGGTTGGATTGGAGAAGCCGGTGGTGAGCTGGAGGTTGGGTTGGAAGCTTAGGCCGCCGTTGGTTGAGATGGTGCCGAACGCCTGGTATTCGACGTTAGCTGGATCGTTTCGTCGATCAAGCCAGCTCACGCCAACCAGTCCGGTCGGGCTTACCGAAATCCAGGGGAAAAACTGATCGTGCGTGATACCGGGGGCCACAGGCACCGGTTTTGACCAGTCACTTCCGCCATCGGTTGAGCGAGCAACTTGCACCTGCATGAACGTGCCCGTCCAGTTATACATGCTCACGTACAGGCTTCCAGCGTATGGGCCGGTGCCGTTATCCACACCGATTGCGGGTCCGTCGCTGACGAGAATAGACGTGTTAGGGAGAAATGTTATCAATGTCACCGCCGCGACCAGTTTAGGCGGCGACCATGTGTTTCCTCCGTCACTCGATTTCGAAAACACCATGTAGGCCTTGTCGTTGTCGCAGGCCTGCGGACCGGTGTTGCAGTACATCCAAGTGAGATAGACGGTGCCGTCCCTTCCGACGACAAGGGCGGTGTAGAAGTCCCGGTCGGGGGACTTTTGCATTGGGGCTACGTTTACCTGCTGCCAGGTCGCACCGCCATTGTTGGAGTGCGCCACCACGACCTGATTGTACGGCTGGTTCTTGAGTCCAACCATCACGCACGAGATGTAAACCGAGTTCATGTACGGGCTGGCAGCGCTGTCGTCAACCGCCATCCAGCAATAGCTGGGAATGTAATTCTGACGAACGACTGCGGGCGCCGGATTGCTCCAGTTCACGCCATCGCTGGATTTCTCAAATCCCTCAAATCCAAACTCGGTTCTACCGTTGTCGTCGAGATAGAAGCCTCCGATGTAGACGACGCCGTTTCGATCGTAACCGAGAACGGGGTCAACACCCGGAATGTATTCCTGATTGCCGCTCAACAGCGGAACCATGCAGAAAGTATCCCAGCTAGACCCGCCATTACTTGTCAGGTAAAAGCCCAAGCCGCTTTGTCGATTACATTGGGGGTTATCGCTACCCACGGCGATGCGCTCTTGGTTTGTGGGATCGGCGGCTATAGGCGCGTCGAACGCGTCCACTCCGAATGAGACCTGAGTCGGCGGAAGCACGCACGGCGCAGGAGAGCAGGACAGCAACTGGGGTCCGGCTCCCTCGCTGACAACATCACGAGATTGGCCGGCTGACAGGCCCACTGCGAAAACGATGGCGCACAGAACACCAATCAAGCGTTGAGCCATACCCATTTCCAAGTCCCTTCTGCCTAATTCAAGCACGGCGGGTTGGGTGCTCCGCAAAGCCCGAATACGTCCACCTCAGACGATGTTCCCATGTAAACCCTGCCATTAAAAATGGTCGGCGTAGGGTACGTTGCATGTCCTGGTTTGTGGTTAGTTATGCCACTACTCGTGTAAAGCTGGTTCATCGTACCTGCGTCGAAGGCATGCAGTACGGCGGGACCACTGGGAATACCAGCGCAGTTCCCTGGACTAGGGTTGTTGGGGTTGCTGTTCTCGATCGCCCACAGAATGCCTCCCGCCGAGCTGCCGTTCGAGGAAACCGAGGGCGTCGGGGAGTAGACGCAGAACAGTACGGGCCCCTGTGCTGAGTGTGATGCAACGGACGCTGAGTTCGTGATCGGCCCCGAGCTGCCGCTAGTCTGGAGTGTGTATTGGTAGATCGGGTATGGCGCTGCGGTGGCGAAGTGGGACGTCGCAGTGTAGTAAAGGAAGTAATTGGTGGTCCCGCCGCTGGTCTGTTTCCAGTAAGCACCGCTCCCCCAGTAGCCCTGATCAGGTGTGAGGACTGACGGGGTTGTTATTGTCTCCACGTTGCTTCCGCAATTATTGTTTCCGCAATTACCTCCACCGTTCGGGGTAAACTTTCCGAGGTTGTTAATGTTCATTACATACAGGTTTGATTCCTTATCGGCGACTACCGAGAGGCTTAGCGCCTGCTGCTGGCCGGGCGGAGTGTAGAACTGGTCCGGGAAAATCATCAGGCCACCCGAGCCGAGGTCAAGGTCATTGGGCGGAGTGCAGCGTCCGACCATTCGCCCACCGGGGGGCACGTAGGTGAGCACGTCGGAGGGAGTGTAATAGTCCATTATCGACATTCCGCCATTACCGTTAGGAAGCAGTTTAAGAACACTATCACCAGCATCGGCACTGCTTGGGTTTACTCCCCAGAGGTCCCAGGTGCCGTTTCCGGTTACGGTGTAAATGTTTATCGTGTCGCTGGCTGGTCCTGCTCCGCTGCCCCAGATGCCGCCGCCCGTGCCGTAGGGTGTCGTACTATAGACGGCGGTTTGGGTGAAGGTGTTGTGTTGAACATCATATTTATACCCGAAGAGCCACCCGTTCTCCCATTCGCCGTCACCCGGCGAAAAGGGGATATACACATTCCCACCTACGAAGAGCAGTCCCGCCCGCTGAATATGGTTGTAGTTAAACTGCAAGGGCCCGTTCGCTGGGTAATCTGAGGTGCAGATGTTGTCCTGCTGTTGATCGCTTGGATTCTTTCCGGTGACGGACCCGCTGATCGGCGTGGCCTCTAGGGTCGCGTGGACGATGTCGACAGCATAGAGATAGTACGTCGGCACACTCAAACCGGCAAGGTCAACCACCGCCGCCAGGTAAAGGATAGGGTCTTGTGGGTTGCTCTCGTCCACTACACCCGTTCCTGTGGCACCTACGCTGTTGCCAAGAACGCCGTTCTCACAGGGCCCGAAGAACACAGTGATGGTCTGACAATCAACCGGCCCAATGCCTCCCACAGCGGCGGCCAAGTTCATGTTCCAGACCGGGGTCTGCGAGTTTGACCCGGCATTGTAGGCCCACAACATATCGCTCTCGTCGGCAATCAGCACCAAGCTGCACGGGTTGTTGCAGGTTGGGCCGCCGCTGACCTGCACAGTAGGCAAACCACTCACGGCGAGCGGCTCAGCATAGACATGTCCCAAGGGTTGCTGTGGCGGCAAACCGTTCCATTGTGCCACTAGGCCAAAGTTGTTTGGGCTCACCGCGCCGGAGCCCGTTGCTGTCAGGATCGTTTCGTTCTTTTGCCAGCCGGTCCGGCAATTGTCGTAGTGCCAAGCGACGACGTCGGGTGATGTCGGCGATGCTGCAACTGAGGGACATATTGTTTGGGCTTGTACTGCCGAAGCAAGCAACACCAGAGAGCCAGCCAAGAGTAACAGAGAGAGCAAACGGACGAAGCGGAACATTTTGGGTGCCTCTACAGCGTAGAGATTCGAACGGGGCCCCGTAACTGCGGCAACAAACGTTATCCGACAGAGCCCCGCATGTCAACAAGCTAGTTGGGACGCGACGGGATGTCTGAGCAATTCCGCTCACCCCTGTGCGTCGTCCCTCACGCCTACCCCCGCTTACTGGATGTCACCTTCAAACAGGCACCCAGTGCGCGCCGCCCTGCTGTAAAATCAATGCGTGGCCCCGTAGCTCAGTTGGATAGAGCAGCAGTTTCCTAAACTGTTGGTCGGCGGTTCGACTCCGCCCGGGGCCTCCATGCTTGCAACAACTTGCGGGATACATGAGCGAAGAGTGCCCCGCGCCGCCATCATACATTCGACGGACTGTAAGCCGCCCATATTATTCTCGCCGCGGTTCTTGACATCCGCGCTATAATCCATCTCCGACGGGCGTTTGGGCTCATCAGCGTTTTCGGCGGCAAATAGGCCGATCTCCTTGTCTTCGTCGCCCACCGCTCGCTCTGGCCTGTGTGACGCTATAACCTGAAATCTAAATTGGTCAGAGCGCCTCGTGCAGGAGGGCATATGTTACCTACGAGAAGGTCATCAGCGGTTGTAACCTGTCTCTTAGTATTGGCTATTCTGTTCGTCCTGGTTCCCGCCACGACGGCCGACAATCCGCCGCCGTCTTTCGCGAATCTCGAAGCGGCCCAGACTAATCCGATCCGCCTTTCCGCTGACAGCACAAACCTGTTTGCGGTAAATACGCCGAACGACACGCTGTCTGTGTTCGATGTGACTCGGCCCGGCAACCCCAATTTGCTTGATGAAATCCCGGTGGGAGTGGGACCGGTCTCGGCGAATCCTCGGACCCAGGACGAAGTCTGGGTGGTCAATCAGGTCTCCAACAGCGTGAGTGTGGTCTCTGTATCGCAGGGTATCGTCACCGATACCATCGAGACCGGAGCTGGCACCGAACCCATGGACGTAGTATTTGCAGGCAGCAACCAGGCCTATGTCAGTTGCTCCCGGAGTAACACGATCGCGGTCTTCGACACCAACACACATGCTCTGATCAGCACCATCCCGGTGTTCGGGGGCAGTCCGCGAGCGCTGGCCGTCAGCCAGGACGGAAACACTGTGTATGCCGCCTTTGCGATTTCGGGGAATGCCACTACGATTATCCCAGCTAACCTTGCGCCGCCGCAGCCGCCCCCCCAGAATAAGAAATTGCCTAAGCCGCCGCAGGTGGCACTGATCGTCGCCGCCAACGATCCGAACTGGACGCAGTACATCACGTTCAAGATGCCGGACAATGACGTGGTCGCCATTCAAACCGGACCATCTCCTTCCGTCGGGGGCTATTATTCGGGTGTCGGGACCATCAACCTGGGTCTGGCGGTCAATCCGGTAACGGGCGACCTGTTCGTGGCCAACACGGATGCCCTGAACCTCATCTTTTTCGAACCCAACCTGCGCGGGCACTGGATCAATAACCGCATCACTCGGATACAAACCAGCAGTGGCCAGGTTACGCCTTTCGATCTGAATCCGAGCATAAATTACAACATTCTCCCTAATCAGGCGGCGCTGAGCACAGCACTCTCGCAACCCACCAGCGTGGTCTTCGACCCTGGCGGCAATTTCATGTACGTGGCAGCTTTCGGTACGGACCGAGTAGCCCAGGTGGACACGAACGGGAACGTGTTGTCCTTTGTCGAGGTTTCGCTGCCTAGCGGTTCTGGCTCGAACGCGGATCCCAAGAACAAGCGTGGCCCGAGAGGACTGGCCCTTAACTCAGCCGCCCAAACCTTGTACTCCCTGAACCGGCTATCTAACACCATTTCCATCATCGATACATCGCGGATGAGTGAGTCTGGCGAGGTCGCAGTGGGGACCGACCCGACGCCTCAAACCATCAAACAGGGTCGCGGATTCTTATACGATGCCAAGCTCTCGGGAAATGGCACCGGGGCATGCGCATCCTGCCACGTGGACGGGGACATGGATCACCTAGCGTGGAACCTGGGCGATCCGGACGGCAACATGACCCAGTACAATCAAAACGGTCACATATTCAAGTTCCACCCCATGAAGGGGCCCATGACCACCCAGACCCTGCGGGGGCTGAATCACCTTTCTCCGTACCACTGGAGGGGGGACCAAATTGACTTTGCGGCTTTCAATGCCACTTTCGATAAGTTGATGGGTAATTCCGAGCTTTCCGATTCGGACATGTCGACCTACACCACCTTCGTCGACAGCATTCTGTTCCTCCCTAATCCTAACCAGAACCTAGATCGCACCCTTCCCCAATCCTTGGCCGGCGGGAATCCGGTCAAGGGACAAGCAGATTTTCTTAATGTCCCGGGCACGCTCTCCGGAGTTACCTGCAACGGTTGTCATCAGTCGAACCCCGGCCCGGGAACGAGCCGGTTGGTGACTGCAGTGATACCTCCGCAGCCATTGAAAATTCCGCATCTCCGGAATATTTATCAGAAACAGCTGTACACCAGGCACAATAACGCCAGCATCGACGGCTTCGGATTTGACCATGACGGAAACATCTCCAGTTTAGCCGACTTCCTGAATCAAGCGTTCTTCCCCGGATACACCACCCAACAGAAAACCGACATCAATGCCTACTCGCTATGCTTCGATACCGGGACAGCTCCGGCAGTGGGGTTCACGATCACGCTGACATCCGCCAACGTGAACAATTCCACCGAACAAGGCTATTGGGCAACGCTCCAGTCGCAGGCGTCAGCCAGCAATATCGATCTGATCATGCGGGGGACGATCCAGGGGCAAGTCACTGGCCTGTTGTACGACCCCAACGACGGCAACTACAAAGACGGCCAGCACCACGGCAACAGTTACAGTCAGGACGATTTGCAAAATTTCATTCAAAACGGGGACACCATGAGTTTCATGGGCGTGTACCCGGGCACGGGTGCACCTTAGGTTCGGAAAAAGCAGGGCGGTCGGCTTCGAGCTGCCGCCCGCTCTACCCCAGGGGCGCATATAACTGGTTACCAACGTAACTTCAAAAGCGTACGTTCTCTGCTATACTGTTCTTGACGCTTTTGCTCGGTTTGCTCGTCAATGCGGTGGTCCTTACAGTTGGATCAGATTCATCTCCGCTTTTCCTGCCCGCCGTTCAGTTCAGCGCCAAATCTAAAAATGAATTTGAGTGGCGTGGAGACATCAGACGTGTGTCTGAGTGTGTGACAACAAGCCCCTCCAGAAAGATACAAATTTAAATGAGCACATTTTCAGAACTGCCCTTAGCCGCTGCGTTGCAGCGGAAGCTCGCGGCAGCTCAATTCGTTACACCAACACCGGTCCAGGTGCAGGCACTTCCGCCCGCCCTCGAAGGCAAAGATGTACTGGCAACCGCCCAAACCGGTACCGGAAAGACACTCGCGTTCCTGATTCCGATTATCGAGATGTTACTGCGCGAGCCTGCCAGCCAAGTGAATGCGCTGGTGCTTCTGCCGACGCGCGAGCTCGCCATGCAGGTTCACGAACAATACGAAGCGCTGCGCGTCAAGACCACGCCCAAAGCGTCGCTGGTGATCGGCGGCGTAAATGAGAAAGCGCAGATTCAGGGTATCCGCGTAGGGGCAGGCCTTGTGATTGCTACTCCGGGACGCTTACAGGATTTCATTTCCCGAAACTTGGTTGACCTGCGACACATCAAGATCCTGGTGCTGGACGAAGCCGATCGCATGCTGGATATGGGTTTTCTGCCTGCCATCCAGCGCATTGTCGGGATTTTGCCCAAGCGCCGCCAGACGCTTTGTTTCTCCGCCACGCTCGAGCAGTCTGTTGCCCGGCTGGTGAATGACTACATGCGTCAACCGGTGCGCGTAGAGTTGGGTTCCGTCCTCAAGCCCGCGGAAAGCGTGGAACTGAAAGCCTACGAAGTGCGGCCGGGAGAAAAGATAGACGTGCTTCGCCATCTGCTTTATGCCGAGAAGGGTCAGACTTTGGTGTTCACCCGCACCAAGCGCGGCACACAACGGCTGGCCAGGGAACTGGCGCGAGATGGATTCAACGCTGCCATGATTCACGGCGACCGCTCGCAATCGCAGCGCAACGAAGCATTAAGCGGATTCCAGGAAGGCCGCTTTCAAGTGCTCGTGGCGACCGACATCGCATCACGAGGATTGCACGTGGACGATGTAGCTCACGTAATTAACTACGATCTGCCGAAAATGGCTGAGGACTTCATTCACCGCGTGGGGCGAACCGGACGTGCCGGCTCTTTGGGTCGAGCGTCTTCCATCGTTACCGGCGTTGAGGTCATCGAGCTGCGCAACATCGAGCGCACTCTCAAGTTACGGATGGAGCGCCTGCAAGTGGACGATTCCACTTCGGATCGACCAAGGCGCGTGATCCAAAACACGCTGGCTTCACGGACGCTGACCAAGTTGCCCGGCGAAGTGTTTGTCTAAGCGCTTGCCCTGGGGCGCGGACGTTGGTCCGCGCTTTCACGGTGTTCAGTGCGCGCCGTCTTGGCTGGTTTGTAAACCAGACCGAGTGCCATGCCGACGATGAGCCATCCGAATAGCCTACCCGCCGCCATGATCAGCGCAAGTTTCCCCGAGATATTCAGCGTCACGTACTCGTTGCCGTATTAGTGAGGGTGGATTTTCGCATTCGCAGAACGTCTGGCGGTTCGATGCCCCGATCAGGCTCTCGCCGACTCGGTAGTGTCCAGCATTTTCCGGATCTGGCTGGCCAGAGTATTGAGCGGGTACGGTTTCTGCAGAAGCACCGCCGATTGGTCCGCGATCTTTTCGTCTAAGGTGGCGTGCTCCGGATATCCCGAAGTGAACAGAATTTTGATGCGTGGGCGCATGCCCTTGATTTGCTGCGCTAGTTCGTGGCCTCCGACTTGTGGCATTACCACGTCGGTCAGCAAGAGGTGGATCGATCCCTTGTAGCGTTGTGCGACTTGAAGGGCGTCCCTGCCATTGTTGGCGGCGACGACTGTGTAGCCCTTGCGCTCTAGATACTCTCGGACCATGTCACGGATTTCATCTTCGTCCTCCACAACCAGAATGGTCTCTGTGGCCCTGTTTTGTAGAGCCGCAGCCGGTTGAGCGGTGGAAAATGCCCGCTCCTCGCCCGCCTCGGGCAGGTAGATACTGAAGCTCGTGCCGTGTCCTACCTGACTGCGAAATGAAACCCAGCCACCGCTCTGCTGCACCACTCCGTACACGCTAGCCAGCCCGAGGCCGGTGCCCCTGCCCAACTCTTTGGTGCTGAAAAAGGGTTCGAAGACATGGCTTTGGGTTTCGGCATCCATGCCGACTCCGGTGTCGCTTACTGTCAGCACCACGCATTTGCCGGGCCTGGCCGTCCCGGAACTCGCGTCCTGGGTTTCATTCCTCGAGTTCGGATCGATTTGGCTCGCACTGATTTCTCGGTTGCAGGTGGCGATAGTCAGCTGGCCCCCGTGCGGCATCGCGTCCCGCGCATTAAGCGCCAGGTTCAAGATGGTTTGTTCCATTTGCCGCTCATCCACCTTGACGCTCCATAAATCCGGGGCCAGTTCCAGGCGGAGTTCAATGCTTTCCCCAATTACAGGCTCCAGCATTCTGCCCACTTCGCCGGCCACTGTATTCATGCTGAGCACAGTAGTTTGCAGAACCTGTTTGCGGCTGAAAGCCAGCAACCGGCGAGTCAGAGAAGCGGCACGGCTCACCGCTTCTTTGATCCCATGCGCGTCGGGGTACAACAGATCGTTGGGGTTGAGATGTCGCAGCAGCCGTTCGTTGTGACCCTGGATGATCATCAACAGGTTGTTAAAGTCGTGGGCCACGCCTCCCGCCAACTTGCCGATGGCCTCCATCTTTTGCGATTGATGAAGCTGGTCCTCCAGATGCTTATGCTCGGTGATGTCATAGAGGACGCCCTGCATCAGCGGAGTGGGGCCGGCGGCATCACTCAGCAGCACGGCTTCATCTCGAAACCACAAAACCTGGCCTTCACGGCTCAGCATGCGATATTCGGTCCGCATCCTTCCGCCGTTCGCGACAAACTGAGCATCAAACGCCAGGGCATGCTCGCGATCGTCGGGATGAATGTGATTTATCCAATTCGCAGCGTCATGCTTCCACTCCGTCGTAGAAAAACCCAGAATCGATTGAATCTGGGGGCTGACGTAGTGCCAGGGACCCAGGACGCCGACTTCGGCAATGTAAGTGATCGCGGGAAGACGTTCCACCAGCGTGCGGTATCTGGTTTCGGCGGCGCGCAGTTCGGTATCCGCACGCTCACGCTCAATGGCGATCCCTGCCAGGTGGGTGGCACATTCCACCATCTGCGAGTGCTGGGGGTCGGGCTCGCGAATCTCGCGGTAGTAGACCGCAAAAGTTCCTAGAACCTTGCCGGCACGAGAAAAGATCGGGGTTGACCAGCACGCTCTCAGGCCGTGAGGCAGAGCCAGGTGGCGGAAGTTTTTCCACAGAATATCGTTGGCGATGTCGCTGACCACCACAGGTTTCGCTCGATGTGCAGCGGTTCCGCACGATCCCACGCTGGGGCCAATAGTGCATCCGTCAATGGCCCGGCAGTATTCGCGCGGAAGGCTGGGCGCGGCACCGTGGCGTAGGGTGGTACCGTCGGAATCCACCAGCAGCACCGAACACAGCATCCCGGGGAATTGCTGCTCCATGAATCTGCACAGGCCCTCCAGCACTTCCGGGAGTGACGCTTGCGAGGAGATCATCTCCAGAACGGTCTTGTAGAGCCGGGCCAATGCCCCGAACTGCTTGTCATCCTCACTTCTTGCCTGTCGGACCCCGGTGGACATAGGTGGGTTGCGGTTTACTGCCAAATCAACATTTTTCGTCCCAGGGGGATTAACGACGTGTGAGGTGTGACGGCCCTCACAACTCAACGCCATTATGGATGAGTCGCGACGCTACCGACACGTTACCGGAGTAACGAGCGAGGTTCAATTGCGCGGCTAGGAAAGCGCCCCGCTGAAGAATATCTCGGTGAACTGGGCCGCGATTTGCTGGCTATTCAAGGCGCCTTCGGGTTTGTACCACTGGTAAATCCAGTTAATCATTCCCAGCAAGGCGAAGGTGGCGGCGCGGGAACTCACGTTTCGTCTGGATGGCCGCGTTTGTTGGACTTCAGACACCAACTTCTCCACGAAGTGAACGTATTCCTTTTTTCTGGCGTTGATGCGCTTGCGCAGCGAGGGAGGCAGGGGGTGGTTCTCATGCAGCAGTACTGTAATCTCGCGATCTCTCACACTCAGAATGACCTCAACATGCAAACGAATCAGCATGCGCAGACGCTCTTCCGGGTCGGCGCTGGCGCGCACTCGGTCCACCACCCGCTCCTGGGTGATGTTCAGGGCGTGGTTCATCAATTCGAACAAAATCTCGTCTTTACTTTGAAAATGATGGTACAAGCCGGCCTTGCTGACCTTGAGGGCTGTGGCCACGTCGTTCATCGAGGTAGCATCATAGCCTTGCTGCTGGAACAGCCGGGCGGCCATCCGCAGAATCTCCTGGCGGGAATCAAGTAGCGTCTCTCGAGTCATTGCAGGACAGAATAATACAGCGAAAAGGGGAAATGCTAAGGCCGCATGGGGACGTCGCCGTCGCGATTGCGCAAACCCTGACTTTTGGCTAAGCTACTCGCAACTTTTGGGGCATCGCTCGTAACCGTTTTCCTGCTCCTAACTATTGAGGAGGCCTGTCTATGCGTTACCGAATTTCCGTCTTGCTCGTCCTCTTGTTGTGTCTTCCTGCGTTAGCTCAGGACAACCACGCTGCCCATGCCGCGGCTAAGCCGGTCACCCTGGTCTCGGGTTTGGGAACCGGGCACCATCCGGTGTCAACCAGGAATCCTGAAGCACAGCTGTTCTTCGATCAGGGATTGCGTTACATTTACGCCTTCAACCACGACGAAGCTGCGCGCTCATTCCAGAAGACGGCCGATCTGGATCCCAAACTCGCCATCGCCTACTGGGGCATTGCCGAGGCTGTCGGGCCGAATTATAACGATCCAGCCAGCGATGACCGCTTCAAGCGAGCCCATGAAGAAATCCAGAAAGCTGTGGATCTGTCCGCCGGCGCCTCGCCCAGCGAGCAGGCCTACATTCAGGCCATGGCCAAACGCTTCCCGGCCGATCCCAAGGCGGATCGCCGCAAGGCCGCCGAGGAGTATCACGATGCCATGCGCGAGGTGGTGAAGAAGTATCCTGACGACTTGGATGCGGCTACGCTCTTTGCCGAGTCGGGCATGACCCTGCATCCTTGGGGCCTCTGGCATGTGGATGGCACTCCGGAGGCCGGGACAGAGGAAATTGTCGCCACTTTGGAATCCGTGATTCGGCGTGATCCCAACCATCTGGGCGCTATCCACTATTACATCCACGCAGTCGAGGCGTCGCCCAACCCCGAGCGCGCGCTCGCGGGCGCAAATAAACTGGCGTCGCTGGCGCCTAACGCCGGCCACATTGTGCACATGCCGGCGCACGTTTACATCCGCACCGGGGACTACGAAGCGGCGGTGAAGACCAACGAAGAAGCTGCGGCCGTGGACCGTGCCTACATCCAGGCCAGCGGCGCACAGGGCATTTACCCGATGATGTACTACAGCCACAACCTGCACTTCATCGCCATGTGCTCGGCCATGGACGGCAACTATGCCGAGGCCAAGAAAAATGCTGATCTGCTCGCCGAACACGTTGGGCCGTCCGTGAAAATGATGCCGCCGCTCGAAGGCTTCATGACCATTCCCATGGCGGTGGACCTGCGCTTCCATCGCTGGGATGACATTCTCGCGATGAAGCAGCCTGATCCTGATATGAAGGTCACCGTCGGCTTCTGGCATTTCGCGCGAGGCATGGCGCTGGCCGGAAAGGGAAGAGTCGAGGAAGCCCAGGCCGAGTACAAGATCGTTTCTGATGCGGAAGCGGCGACGCCTCCCGATGCCGTCTTTGCGATGCCGATCTACAACAAGACCAAAGACATATTGAAGATTGCGGAAGATGTTCTGGGCGCCAAGCTTGCGTTAGCCAGAAAAGATACTATGCAGGCAATTGCGCTGCTGACCGCTGCGGTCGCGATTCAGGACACGCTCAAGTATGGCGAGCCTCCGGACTGGTTCTTCCCGGTCCGTGAATCGCTTGGCGGCGTTCTGCTGATGAATGGCGACGCGGCCGGCGCCGAAAAAGTATTCCGCGCCGACCTCGACCGCAATCTCCGTAATCCGCGTTCGCTTTTCGGATTGCAGCAAGCTCTGAAGGCCCAGGACCGCAACTACGACGCCGGTTTTGTAGAAACACAGTTCAAGGCTTCATGGAAGGGCGGCGCGACGGCATTAAAAGTGGAGGATCTGGTGTAGGCAGTGCCGGGGAGGCGGTTACTTGCCTGTGTTCCGAGCGGTCGGCAAGTTACAGGCGTTGGTCGCGCTTTCCAGGTCTCGTTCCAGTGCCGCGCCCAGCGCCGCCATCTCGCCTGCGCTCATAAGCTTCTGCATACCCTCAAAGACCTGTCGTTCTTCTTTGCGGACATGTTGAGCGAGCGCAGCGGCAAAAGTGGAGAGCGCCGCCCGGTCGAGGCTTCTGGACCGCGCTCGCGCGAACAAATCGCGCAGTGTGGCATGCTCATTGAGAAGCTCTTGCACCACGGGCTGCAACTCAGGGAACTTCGCTGCCGCGGGAAACACATACTTTTCTTCAGCGGCGAAGTGGATCGCGATCTCCTGCTCGAAAATCTGGGCGATCTCCGCCTGCCACGATTCCAGGTCAATCTTGCCCGCCTTAAGGGCGCGATCTAGGCGTACGCACAGCGCCAGGGCGTGCTGGTGTTGGCGCGAAAGCGGGATCAAACTCTTATCGCGGAGCATCTGCTGGCATTCTATCGGTTCTACAGCGCAGGCTGCTGCTGGGTCATGCAATGCATGGCGCCAAACCCCCAGATCAGATCGCCGGAATAGATTCCGATGACCTCACGATCAGGGAACAGGTCGGCAAGAATGTCGAGGGCGACGCGGTCATTAGGATCGTTGAAGACAGGCACCAGGACCAGCCCGTTCGCGATATAGAAATTCCCATAGCTTGCGGGCAGACGGCGGCCTTCGAAGATAACCGGGCTGGGCATGGGCAGTTCGATGATCGAGAGGGATCGGCCGTCTTGATTCGTGGCCTCGCGCAGGCGGCGGATATTCTCGCGCAACGGTTCGTAATTGGCGTCCTCAGGGTCGGACTCGACCGCGGTCACAACCGTATCTGGCGCAACGAAGCGCGTGATGTCGTCAACGTGGCCATGAGTATCGTCGCCGGCGATCCCCGATCCCAGCCAGATCACTTTTCTAATTCCCAGGTGATCGGCAAAGAGTTTCTCGTAGTCTTTGCGCTTCATGGCCGGATTGCGTTGTTGCACTTTGCTGAGCAGGCATTCTTCCGTCGTCAGGAGCGTGCCTTGGCCGTTCACGTCGATAGATCCGCCCTCGAGAACCACTCTCTGTTTTCCGGACGCGGGCCTCACTTCGTTAGCTTCGGCGGCCTTCGCCATGAGGCTGCCGATCTTCTCGTCGCGCTTCCAATTCGGATATTTCGCCCAGGCGTTGAATCGCCATTTGATGGCTGCGAGCTTTGCCCCGCCGACAACAAAGCTACAGCCAGAGTCGCGGGTCCAGACGCGGTCAGTTGGCCAGCGATGAAAGCGAATGTTGTCGCTGAGTGCATTGGCAAGACCGAGAGTCTTGCGAGCGCGCTTTTCCGACGAAGAATCGTTCACGATCAGTTCTACTCGTTCGTGACGCGCCAAGTGACGAATAATCTCCGCGTACACCCAGGGAATAGGCTCGAACTTGCCCGGCCAATCGCCCTTGTAATGCGGCCAGGCCAGCCAGGTGGCCGCGTGGAGCTCCCATTCGGCGGGCATACGCAAGTTGTGAGTCATGGATTAGTCAAGTAAGCGGCTGGTGATGCCCGCGTAGCTGTCGATGCGTCGATCCCGCAAGAATGGCCAGTTACGGCGAATGTCCTCGAGTGCGCGTAGGTCCACTTCACCCAGCAGGATCTCTTCGGTGTCGTGACTTGCTTCGGCAATTACTCTCCCGAAGGGATCACACAGAAACGATCCGCCCCAGAATTCGAGGCCCGCCCCAGGAGCGGATTTGCCCCGGATGTCTCCGGTTTCAAAACCTACGCGATTCACCACCGCCACATACACGCCGTTGGCAATCGCGTGGGAGCGTTGAATGGTGCGCCAGGCGTCGTGCTGGGCCTCGCCGAACTCCGCTTTTTCGGCAGGATGCCAGCCGATCGCGGTGGGATAGAACAGTACATGCGCCCCTTGCAGCGCGGTCAGACGCGCGCCTTCGGGATACCACTGATCCCAGCAAACCAGCGTCCCTACCCGGCCCACGCCCGTGTCGAAGGCGCGGAAGCCGAGGTCTCCGGGGGTGAAGTAGAATTTTTCGTAGTAAAGAGGATCGTCGGGAATGTGCATTTTTCGATAGAGGCCACGCACGGCTCCGTCAGTGTCGAAAATCACTGCCGTATTGTGATAGACCCCGGCAGCCCGCTTCTCGAAGAGCGACGCGACCAGGACGATCCCCAATTGCTTCGCTACTTCTGAGAGCCTCGCGCTGCTCGGGCCCGGAATAGGTTCAGCCAAATCGAACAGAGCATGGTCTTCCCGCTGGCAGAAGTATTGCGTCTGAAAGAGTTCTGGAAGACAGACGATCTGCGCCCCCTGTGCCGCAGCCTGACGCACGCGGTCAATCGCGCGTTGCAGGTTCTGCTCAGGATCGGACGTGGCCGACATCTGAATCAGGCCAACACGAAATTTGTCGGGCGGCAAAGGCATAGACTCGCACCAGCGAGAAAATAGAATACCAGTTTCGGGTTCCCGATTCTCAGTACCCAGCTGCGTTGCTGGCACGCCGCTGCCGCGTTCTAGTAGAGTAGTACTTCAAGCAAAGTTGACTCGGGGACACAAGCATGAAACATGGCAATCACGATGGCAGCGGTGGGGATCTGAGGCCTCACGCTCCGGTCGAAGACCGGCTGGTGCCGGGGGAACCGCTCGATTTGGCGAAAGTACGCTCGATTGACGGCCTGGTGCGTGCGATGGCAAAGACCGCCTTTACTGGCCGGCAATTAGGCGAAGCGGTGGATGTGCTGGAGGCCATGGCCCGCGATGAAGACTGCTTCGTCGTCATGACTCTGGCCGGCCCCATGACCGTCGCTAAACACGGGCTCATCATCACTGAACTGATCGACCGCGGCATTGTTAATGCCATCGTCTCAACTGGGTCGTTGATGGTTAACAATTACGCCGGTGACGCGCTCCATCCCGAGGGGAATCTGGGCGAATTCGAAGAAGTGATGTCCGTATTAGAAGATTGGGACCACGCCGATGTGATGTGCTCCTACAAACTCAACCATGCCATCGGTGCGCATTTATCGAAGCACGCAAGAGAGCAGCGAGGCATTTTGGAATCAGCCTATGAAAAGGGCGTTCCGGTGTTTGTGCCGGCTTTTACCGATTCAGAGCTCGGTCTGGATGTGGCCCTGAATAATCGCATGCGCGAGTCTACCGGCCGGCACAAAATCAGGTTTGATCCGTTCGAGGACTTGGAGCACTTTGCCGCCACCCTGTTGCGACAAACCCGGCTGGGAATCTTTACCATTGGCGGTGGTGTCCCGCACAGCTGGTCGCAACAGTTCGGACCGTTCATTGAGCTGCGCCGTCGGCGCATGAATGAAAATATTCCGCCCAAGCGCCATCACTACGGTGTGCGAATTGGCCCCGAGCCGGTGCACGGTGAGCCCATTTCATGGGACAAGTTCGTACCCCCGGCCGAAGGCGGGAAGTTCGGCGAAGTCTTCGTGGACGCCACCGTCGGTCTGCCTATCATCGTCGCCGCCGTGCTGGAACGGTTGGGGAAAGACAAGTCCTCGCCCGCGAAGAAGAAGGTCAAGGCCGTAGCGCGGAAGTGAGCTAATCGAAGTCGGCTAGTCGAAGATCAGTACCGCTGAGGCAATCACCGTAGTCCAGAGTCCGCGCTTATCCCCCACTGCCGACTGGGTCACGTTCGCCGTCCGCACGATCTTGTTCGAGATGCGGTAGATCTCCTTCTTTTCATCCCAAGAGCGATCGGGATCGAACTCCACATTCAGCGTGGTGGCCAGCATCTCGGCTGCGAGTTCTTCGGCGTAATCACCGGCGGCATTGTCGGTTTCACCGAACGAGTGATGTTCGCTCAAATAGCCGTAAGTGTTGCGGTCCGCGGGAATAGCTACACCGATACTTGAAGCCAAGAGACGATGGGGTTCGCGGGTGGAGTTCTCAGCCACTACGGCGAAAACCACTTCGCCCGGACTCAAGTACTTCAACCCTGTCGACCGGGGCACTAACTTGCAGTTCGGAGGGAAGATGGATGAAACCCGCACCAGATTCTGGGCGGCGATGCCGGCGTCACGCAGTGCCAGCTCGAAAGAAGTGAGACGTTCCCGATGCTTGCCGACCCCCTTAGTAAAAAATATCTTCTTGGGGACCATGTCTTTGCCCAATTCGTTTTCCTCCGCTGCTGGGTGGGTTGACCGTCAAATCTAACACAGCGCATCCCGCAGACAATATGAAAATTGGGTTACAGGAAAGAAATTTCAAGGCAACCCTGGTGCCGGACTTCCCGATTTCGTCCGAAGGCTCAAACCGGAGCTACTTTGCGGCGGTAACCGAACTGACAGAGATGGTCTCGCCGTCAACCGTGCCCGTGATGGTGGCCTTCTGGGCCGCCAGTTTGCCGAGTGCATCGAGCGTCGCCGGGCTGCTGCTATCCAGGGTGTAAACCTTGTCTCCCACCACCAGGGCGTACTTCGATCCCTTGTTCACGCAGGTCCGCAAGCACGCCGCAGGGTCGCCTTCCATCATGTGGGTGGCCCCGCACATGGCATCGCTGACGGTGCCGGTGAAGGTCTGGGCCTTGGCCGCGAAGGCAGCGGTCGCGAGCAAAAGGGCTAGTAGTAGCGTGGTCGATGAAACCATGAATGCGTTAGAAGCGGATCGCATGAATCTTTCACTCCTTGGGGGTTATGACTCTTCGGAAATAAGCCTACCAAACCCTCAGCCGGAAGTTGTAAAAACTTGTGGATCGCAAGCGCAAACCGCGACTACGGCTCAGCCCTTGGGATCAAATCGCAGCGTCACGTCCACCGTCTTGTCCTTGGGATTGACGGATTCATGGATGGTGATATTCCAGTCGTCCACCTTCTTGTTCACCTGATCGGCAAATTGCCGGGGGTAATCCGAGTTGTAGGTATCGCCCGTGCGCAGCGTCCAGGCGGTCTGCATTCGGGCTGTGGTTGGCGAATCGAGTCCGTGGATGTCCAACTCCCCCATGGTGTAAACGTCGCCTTCGCTGATGGAGATCCCATATTTGACAGTAAACGCTTTGTCATCCAGTTCGCGGCTTGCTTTGATCGCCGCAACCATGTACCCACGCGTGCCATAAAAATGTTGCAGCGCTGCCACGTCAGTTTCCAGTTCGACCACGTTGATCGGTTCCCCGATCTGTGCGTGAATCAACTTACGAAGGACATCGTTGGGAATGACTTTGTTCCCCGAGATCGCAACCTCAGCCAGTTTGTATTGCGATCCCGGATTGGGCCGGAAGAACACATCAACCGTCGTCTCTTCGGGATCGCTCTTCACCACCTTGGCCTCGGGGTCGCCGAGCGTTGCATTCAGGTAGCCTCTCTGTAGGTAAAACCGCAGGAAACTCTTTTCAGCTTCTACGCGAATCGCGTTGCGAGAGTACTCTTTGCCTTGTAACTGCCTAGCCGCGGCCTGAAGCGCCGGTGGCAAGCTCGGTTCAACCCCTTCGAACTTGACATCCCGAATCGTAATGGGCCGGCCCGTCACGCTGAAGTCAAACGCCTCCGTCGGCCCGCCCTCGGCGCCAACCCGCATGTAGTCGGCGCGGCCTTCCACTTTCTCTTCGATCAACATGGCTTGCAGCGCTAAAGAGACCTGGTCGACGAGGTCTCCCCGGATGGGAAGTTCGCCGTGGAAGAGTGGAACCCGCGCATGCAGTTTTTCCGCCAAATCTCGATTTGAAAACCATACAAAGTTCTCGAACCGAGCCGGCACAAAGTCCCGCGAATCTTTTACATGAAACTCACCTTTGGTCCCTTTAGCGGAGTAGTCGAAGCTGAAGGCCACGTCGCTGAAGGCGCCGCTATCGCCCAGCAGCCGAACCCCGGCCCTGAAATCTTCCTCATGCACGGTTTGGCCGATCTGCAAGCCGGTCGCGGCGGCGATATCTTCGGACTTGTAGCGTTGGCTTCCCGTGACTTTGAGCGCCGCCAGTTGGTACGCGGAAGCTGGCAGTTCCTTGGAAGACGGCTTGCCGGTTTGTGCGAGAGCGCCGCTGACACAGACCAGAGCGCAAGCCCAGAAAAGGCAACCACGAAGGCCGCGAAGGTTCGCGAGGGAAAGCGTCGCGATCATCATTGTCCGACCACCGCGTCCACACCCTTAATTCTGACGGCAATATCAATGAACGCCCGGGCGGCGCGGCTGAGGGATTTATCTTTGCGAAACACCAGCGCCAGATCGCGGCGAATAGTGGCATCGGAAATCGTAATGGTGACCAGCGAATTGGCGCGCACATCCTCAATGACATTGGAGCGGGCGATGAAGCCCACCCCGGCGTCGGCTGCCACGAAGCGTTTCAGCAGTTCGCTGGAATCGAGCTCCATGATGTAACGAGGCTTCAGTTTGCGTTCGAAGAACAAGTCTTCCAGGGCATCGCGAGTGTGTCCGCCCTTGGGCACAACCAGCGGGAACTTCGCTGCTTCGGAAACGGTGGCAGACTGCTTCTTGGCGAGCGGGTGTTGCGGCGGAGCGATGATCACCAGTTCGTCGCGATGGATGAGCACCACTTTCAGCCGAGTGTCGTCCACCGGAAGCGAGACTATGCCAAAGTCCACTGAGTTATCGATCACCGACTCCAGAATCTTGGCATAATCGGAGCGCCGGATGCTGATATTCACGTCCGGATATTGCTTCTTAAACTCCGCAAACACCTCCGGCAGAATGTGCAGGCAGGTTCCTTCGTTGGCGCCTACGACAATCTCACCTCGCGGCACGCGCTCGGTTTCCGCGACGGCGGACAGCATCGCCTTGCGGGACTCCAGCAACTCTTCCGAGAATTTCAGGAACAGCTTACCGGATGCGGTAAGCGAAACTTTGCCGCCCGAGCGGTCCAGCAGCTTGGCTCCGACTTCTTCCTCCAGCAAACGAATCTGGGACGAAATTGCCGGCTGCGTGCGGAAGCGTTTGTCCGCCGCCCGCGAAAAGCTCAGCAGCCGCGCCACTGAGATGAAGGTTTCGAGCTGGTCAAAGTCCATAGCGGCACACAGCCATCGTCATTCAGCATACCGCGAGGAGACGCCCCGGTGCTGAGCGCGGGTGAGCGCCGAGTCCGAAGGCTGTGCTTTCCGTTCTAACCAGCGGGCTAATTCAGGCAGCCATGGCCAAGCTTCGGGACGCTTGGGTCCTGGTTTTCAGAACCGCCGCCACCACCAGCCCCGCGACCAGGTAGCCAACGAACTCGATGCTCATGTACGCGGTCGTATAGCTGGTCGGGAATCCATACCAATTCCAGTAGGGAAGATTGGTGGTAATGGCCGCCATGAGCGCGGCGATGATCACGAATCCTATCCGCGACGCGAATGTCGGCAAACTGGTTTGCGCCAGCAGCAGGGCCAGCAGCAAGGCCTCAGCCAGTTCGGTCAAAAATTCCGTCACCAGTTGACTCGGCGCCAGCGCCTTCGCTCCCGGCGGATGATAGATCAATATTCCCGACGGATTCGCCGCCAGCTTCTGCTCGTACTGCTGCATGGCGGCATTCTCTTCCTGCCGAGTGGGGTTCGGTCCCAGGCCCATCCCGGGGAATGCGTACAGACCGGAAGTTGTACCCAGCTGCGCCTGCATTCCGCTCAGCACTGCCTGTTCGTTAGGAATCTCCTTGATCCCCGTCCTCCCCAGCGGCAACGCAATATGAGCAATCGACGACCACACAAACATCGCGATGCCACCCAAAACCCCTGCCAATAGAACGCGTTTCATAGGAATCGCCTCCTGTCGGTTGGCTATTATGAGGCAGTGGAGGCTAATCTCAAACGGAAAAAACGAGCCCGCAGGCGTGAGGATTCCAGCAGTCGAGGGCCCTACGACCCGTGTAAGTGATTAGATCGGCAGCCCCAATTTCCGCTCCCGCACCTGCTGCCGTCGCCTCTTCCACTCCTCAGAAGAAAAGATCTTAGGCCCAGCTTCAATCAAACGAGGCAGCATCTTGAAAACCGACACCGGATTCCACTTCGATCCCTCCCGCGTGGCAAACCCCCGTCGGTTCAGTTCCTGGGCAATCGAAGAATAAGGTCCATCCTGAATCATCAACTCCATCATCGTCACCAGAACCCTGGCTTCGTCGGGATCTTCTTCCAATCTCAAACAATCATCGCCAACCCGCAAACCATAGGGTGGGCCTTCGACTCCCGGCGCGGCCTCGCCCGGCACTTCGCGCTGCCACTCGATGGCCGTCGCCATCCACCCTTGCTTTTGAAATTTCTCGATGTCTTCGAGACTAAGTGGACCGGAAACCGTTTGGCGGATGCGTTCAGTTTGCATAGCAGCTACCCCTCCCGACTTCCGGCTGCAAGAATCCAGCCAAGCCGCCCAGCAGCTAAGCGTTTTCTTTCGATAATGAACCATCCAATCTCCTTGAATTTCGATGTCCGCTTGTGGGATTGAATGTCCGAAACCGGCGCTGACGGGGCACTCCTCAGCAAATGCATTAACCACGAAGGACACGAAGGCTCACAAAGTAAATCCCGTAGACGAAAACCTTTGTGAACCTTTGTGTCCTTTGTGGTTAATGCTTTCTCGGGCCTCACATTGACATTTCCCGCCGCCGGTTCTATGTTGGCCCACCAGACGCATGAATATCGTCAAAGCGACCCTTCGCTATGAAACTTGGCTTGGCCAGCACACCACCCTGGTGAGAGCGGATATTCGCCTGAAACACCAGCGCATGGCGGACTCGGCTTTCCCTTTTTTCCGCGCCACCTTCTATCGCTGGATGCAGATTTGGCCTGAGGTTTGTCCCGACCTGGCCAAGGCCCCGCATGTGCTGGCAGTCGGCGACCTCCACGTGGAGAACTTTGGCACCTGGCGTGACACCGAGGGCCGTCTGGTTTGGGGTATCAACGATTTTGACGAAGCTGGCACTCTGCCCTACACCATCGACCTGGTTCGGCTGGCGACGAGTGCGCTGCTGGCCAGCGCCGAGGGTCATCTGCGCCTCGAAAGTAAGGACGCCTGCGCCGCTCTGCTGGATGGTTACCACCAATCCCTGGTGGAGAGTGGACGCCCCTTCGTCCTCGAAGAAGAACACAAATGGTTGCGCCTGATCGCCCTCAACGAGCTGCGTGATCCCGTCCACTTCTGGGCGAAGATGGATGCGCTCCCCAAGATCCCCGGAAAGCTTCCCCGCAAGCTACGCGCGTCGCTGGATCGCCTGATGCCCGAACCCGGCCTCGACTACCGCACCGTGCGCCGGGTCGCCGGTTTGGGGAGCCTCGGTCATGTTCGGGTGGTGGCCATCGCGGAATGCCACGGCGGCCGAATCGCCCGCGAAGCCAAAGCTTTGACGCCATCTGCGATTCAGTGGGCTAGCGAGAAGAAAGGCCGGGAGAAGATCATGTATCAGACTATCCTCGACCGCGCCGTGCGCGACCCCGATCCCTTTGCGCAGCTTCGTGGTTCCTGGATACTCCGCCGCCTCTCGCCCCACTGCTCGCGCATCGAGCTGGCGGTTTTACCCAGTAACCGGGATGAAATCCGACTGCTCTTTGCCATGGGATGGGAAACCGCGAACGTTCACCTGGGCACACGCGGAGCACGCCGAAGTATCAGTCGGCATCTCGATCGGCTGAAGCCGGTACAGCTTTTGTCCGCTGCCAAAGACATGGCCAAAGCCGTGACCAAAGATTGGCGCGAATGGAAGGATGCGCAGGCAATCTGAGTGGGCTTATGCGGGTCGAAGCATCCCTGAGGCAGCGCAATCCGGTGATTTAAGAGCGGCGTCGTTGGTGCTTTCGCGCAGCAATGCCCGAGTCAGTTCGTCCAGGATAAGTTGCAGCGAATCCGGACTCTCATTCAGCAGTCGGCTCATGCTCTCGCGGTGGACAGCCAACTCGCCAATCTGGCGCGCGCCGCGAGTATCCGGTTCAACCATCAAGCGCAGGTCCGCAAGTGGTATCCGGCGTCGCAGCCGCACTGGAGTTGCAGTCGTCGCAAATGGAAAGTCCAGGCTTCCCGTTGTCATCCAATGGACCACCAACTCTTCCACATGGGCTGGACAACAAGCCCCATACACTCCTTCGTGCTCGGCGATTTCGTCCTGCCATTGCAGAATCCTCAACTTGTCTTCCCAGTGGCTCTCCGTGACCAGAAACCACACTTGTGTAGGAGGCTTTTCTTCACCGCAAATGGTACACGCCGGAATTCGAGGTGCGTACCGGGGAGCATCACGCCTCATTGGATCCCCCGAGTCCGATCTGAATCCGGCCATAGTCTCCGTTCGAGGGGCTGCCGGCGATTCCGCCCAAGCGCACTGAAGCCGCCGGCAGCTTTCTCATTGGATGTGCCAGCGGCACCGCAACCACGCCTCGTTCTTGTTCAAAAGACAACGTCTGTACGGATGCGCAGGGATCGCACAGCCAGTAGTGTTCGAGGTGACGGAAAAGCCTGCCTGTCCCAGCTCCGCGGCTGGAGGGCACCGCTTCGGCGACGTCGACTTCCACTAGGAAAAGCTTCCCCTCTTCCAGTTTGCGGAAGCGCCTCAGGCATCCCGGACTAGCGCATCGGTCCAACATATCTGACCCATCAGGTATGTACGCTCCAATGCATCTCCGTTGCCAGAAAGCTGGGGGTGACAAAGCGGCACAAGTTGTTGGGAATCTTTGGTTTTGTTCTCCCCAGCAGGCTGAGTCATAAGCCTGCTGTGACGAAAACCACCCAAAACTGCCGAAAGCTCGGCATCTTCAGCTGGTTTCCCCGGTGATGGAAATTCCAACCTCCAACCGCTATCATCAGTCTGTATGACCAGCCTTTTATGATCGGCCTTTTATGAATAAGACCGTTCTGATGTGTCCGCCGACCTTCTTCGACGTCAGCGAGGCCAAGAACCCGTATATGGGCCAGCCCATCGATCGCAAGAAAGCCCAGCAGCAATGGGATGGCCTGCGGCGCTCGTTAGAGGATGCCGGCCTCAAGGTAGAGTTGATAGATCCGGTGAAAGGCCTTGAAGACATGGTCTTTGCCGCCAATCAAGTCTTTGTCGGCGAAGCTCGCACCGGAGAAAAATTCATCGTTCCCAGCCACATGCGCTACCCGTCCCGGCATCAGGAAGTGACTTTTTATGTGGACTGGTTTCGCGGGCGCGGTTACAAGGTCATCGAGCTGCTCCTGGGGGAAGAATATCTGGAGGGCCACGGCGACCTACTCTGGCACCCCGACCACTCACGCATTTGGGCAGCCTACGGATTTCGCTCCACCCGCGGCGGCGTAGAGAGGTTTTCTGCAGAGATGGCGAAAATGGGGTTTCCAGTCACGCCGTTGGTGCTGGTCGACTCCTACTGCTACCACCTGGACACTAGCCTCTGCCCGCTGAATAACGATGCTGCACTCATCTATCCCGATGGATTTTCCCCGCAGTCTTTAGCGGCAATTCGGAGCGGCTTCCCGAGAATCTACGAACTGACCCGCGACGAAGCCCTGCAATTCATGGGCAACGGCATCGTAGCCAACGGCCGCTTCCTTACTCCACGCCTGAACCAACATCTGTCTCAGATCCTCGCCCAAGAAGACCTGGCCCCAATTGTCGTGGATACCTCCGAGTTCGAGAAATCCGGCGGCAGCGCCTTCTGTATGAAGGCCTTTCTCGATTAGACGAAGTCTTTGCCCATCCCCTATGATAATTCGAGATCATAATTCGAAATCATAGAAGCGAGGTAATCCCATGGCAGAACCTACGTACGAAGAATTGAAAGCCCGCTTGGCGGAACTGGAAAAAAGTCCGCGCCGCACCGGCAGTCTGGAATTCCGTGTTGGCGAAAAGGGTGGCGTGAGCGTCTACGGGCTGGGCCGTTTCCCGGTGACGCTCTATTACGAGCAATGGCAGCGTTTGCTCGAGGCATCTGACAAACTCCGCGAGTTCCTGGAAGAGAACAAGTCCAAGCTCAAACTCAAGGAATAGCGACTCCTGACTCGGGTTGCAACCGGGAACAGAGAACTGGCAACTGGTTTGAAAAAAGAACCAACCCGCCGCGAAGCTCTACGTTTCTTGTGCCTCGCCCTCAGTGTGCCCTTGTCCTCTTTCGCCAAAGCTTTCCCTATGTCTTCCGAATCCATCCTGACCTTGCCCCCGCCTCCAGCCGATGCCCGCGTGACTTACGGCGCCGATCCCAATCAATTCGGCGACCTCCGCGTACCCAAGGGCAAAGGCCCGTTCCCGCTGGCGATGAACATCCACGGCGGCTTCTGGAGAGCAAAATACGACCTGGCCCACGCCGGGCACCTGTGCTCCGCGCTAACTGCAAAAGGGATTGCCACGTGGAATGTTGAGTATCGCCGCGTGGGCAACCCAGGCGGCGGCTGGCCCGGAACCTTTGACGATGTGCGCAACGCCTATCGCTTTCTTCCTGAACTCGGCAAACGCTACAGTCTCGACGTTAATAAAGTCGCGGTCATGGGTCATTCCGCCGGCGCGCAACTCGCGCTGTGTCTGGCTGCGCACGAGCCTTCCCTTAAGAAGGTAGTCTCACTCGCCGGAGTCGTCGATCTTCAACAAGCTTGGGAGTTGCATCTCAGTGACAACGCGGTAAGCGAATTTCTCGGCGGCAAGCCCAGCGAAGTGCCAAAGCATTACAGCGACGCCGATCCCATGCAGCTCGCCATCGACCATTCCACCACGCAATGGCTCATTCACGGCGCAGCCGATGACGTCGTCCCTTCCTACCTCAGTCGAAACTATGCCCAACAAAAGAAACAACGCGGCGAAGACGTCCACTATCTGGAGATTTCGACCGCGGGCCACTACGACCTGATTGATCCCCATTCGCAAGCCTGGACCAAGGTCGAGGACACCGTTCGACATCTTCTCGGCTCCTAGAAGCCGCGCCCCGCCTGCTGACTGCGCTCGTGACCTTGGTAATCTTCTCTCGCTCCGTCCGGACCAACATAATGAAGTGGCCATGGCCGAGCAGCGTAAGAACAAACGGACAAAGATGGTCCTCCCGGTAAAGGTGGCGATCTCCGGCGCCACCCATCTCGCGCACACTTTTGACCTCACCTACGTCGGGGCACGAATCGGCGGTCTTCACGCCGAAATCAAGCCCGACCAGGTCATCTCTCTACAGCGCGGCTCGAAGAAAGCCAATTTTCGCGTAGTCTGGGTCCAGCAAATCAGCCCTAACGAAGTTCAAGCCGGAGTTCAAGCCGTCGACATGCAAACTAATTTCTGGGGAGTCGATCTCTCCGAGCAGGAAAAAGAAGGCCGCAACGTCGACGCGCTTATGTCTCTCATGTCCGCTAAGAAGGCTTAGGCAACATTCCTTAGCACCAGCGCCGAGTTCTTCGATCCAAACGCAATGCAGTTACAAACTGCGTGTTCAATCGTCTGCTTCCTGCCGGCCTGAGGCACATAGTCCAAATCACATTCCGGATCCGGTGTCTCCAGATTGATCGTCGGAGGAAGCTGGCCGTTCCGCATGGCAACAATCGTCGCCGCCACTCCCGCCGCGCCACAAGCTCCCTGAGGATGTCCGATTTGCGATTTCAATGCCGACATGGGAACTCGGGACGCATGTTCACCAAGCACCAACTTCAGCGCCCGAGTCTCAATGCGATCATTCAGTTGTGTCGAAGTGCCATGCAGATTCACATAATGCACATCGTGCGCTGCGATTCCCGCTTCCTTCATAGCCAGGCCAATAGCCCGCGCCGGTTCTTCGCCGCACTCCTGTAAACGCACGCGATGGAAAGCTTCACAAGTCGAGCCATATCCGCAAATCTCCGCCAGCATCTTCGCTCCACGCGCCCGCGCATGTTCAAATTCTTCCAGCACAAACATCCAAGCGCCCTCAGCCAGCACGAAGCCATCACGATCCACAGAAAACGGCCGCGACCCCCGCTCCGGACTCTGGTTCCAAGAGTCAGTCAAAATCTTCATGAGGCAGAAACCCTTCACAATTCCGAGGGCGATCGGTGCGTCCGCCCCCCCGCTCAATACCATGTCTAGCCGTCCTGACTGGATCTGCCGTATGGAATAGCCGAAGGCGTCGGTCGACGACGTGCATCCTGTCGTAATAATGTGGCTTGCCCCGCGCAGGCCAAAACGCACATTGAGTTCGCTCGATACCGAGCCCATGACCCCGGTCGGCACGCAGAACAAACTCATCTGCTTATATTGCTGATGGAAAAATAGGCGGTACTGTTCTTCGGTGAACTCCTGCGATCCTCCACCCGAACCCATGATTACGCCAAACCGCCGTCTTACTTCGAGCGGCAGGGAAGCGGCGTCGATGCCCGCATCGTCCAACGCCTCGGTGCCCGCCGCAATCGCCAGTGGCAGCACCCGCGAAACATGCTTGCGGTCGCGCTTCTCCACCCACGCCAGTTCATCGAAATCACGGACTTCTCCGGCAATCTGTACGGGAATATCCGATGGGTCAAACCGCGAGATCCGGCGCACCCCGCTTTTTCCTTCCAGCACGGCGTCGGCGAACGCAGCATTGCCCACGCCATTCGGACTCACCACTCCCATGCCGGTAATGACTACGCGTCGCTTCATGGCTCTCTGAGATGCAGTTTAGCAGGCAAGCGGCCCGTCCGGTGTCCCACAATGTCAAGACTCTGTCGTCTCTTCGTTTCCCGTGATCCTCTGTGTCCTCTGTGGTTACAAGTACTCTCTGCCGTATAATCCAGTGTCTCCGGAGGATTCTTGGCCTACGACGATCTACGTGACTGGATCCGCGCGCTCGACCGCGCTGGCGAACTAAAGAAGATTCGTACCGAAGTCGATCCCAGTCTCGAAGTCACCGAAATCACCGACCGGGTGACCAAGAGTAACGGTCCGGCTCTTCTTTTCCAGAACCTCAAAGGCCATCCCGGTGCTCAGTTGCTCATCAATCAATTCGGCTCCGCGCGGCGCATGAATCTCGCGCTCGAAGTCGATAAGCTCGACGAAGTCGCCGACCGCATTCGCGCCTTCATGGACGTGAAATCCCCGCAAGGCTTTCTCGACAAAGTAAAAATGCTGCCCATGCTCGCTGAAATGGGCAAATTCTTTCCTAAGACGGTCGCGACCGGCCCCTGCAAAGAAGTCATCAAAAAGGACAATTTCTCGCTCGACGATTTCCCGATCCTCAAATGCTGGCCCCTGGACGCCGGCCGCTTCATCACTTTACCCTGCGTAATCACCCGCGACCCCAAGACCGGCAAACGCAACGTCGGCTGCTACCGAATGCAGGTGTACGACGGGCGCACCACCGGAATGCACTGGCAACGGCAGAAAGTTGGAGCCGAACACTACCGGGAAATGCTGCGTGAAGCGGCAAGAAATGAGGGTGCCCCATCCAAGCCCGGTTTTGGCTTGGGTGGGAATACATCCGCCGCCGTCGATCTTATGGCTCGCTCCTCCGGCGGCTCCGTCCTCGCCGACCACACTCCCCACGGCAAAATGGAAGTTGCTGTCGCCATCGGCACCGACCCGGCCATCACCTTCTCCGCTATCGTTCCCGCGCCGCCCGACGTCGAGGAATATCTCATCGCCGGCTTTCTCCGCCAAAAGCCTGTGGAGCTGGTGAAGTGCGAGACCGTCGATCTCGAAGTCCCCGCCTCCGCCGAAATCATTCTCGAAGGCCACGTTCACCTCGACGAACTCCGCAGCGAGGGCCCCTTCGGCGACCACACCGGCTTTTACTCGCTCGAAGATCTTTATCCCGTCTTCCACATCAGTTGCATCACCCACCGCAAAGACCCCATCTACGCGACCACCATCGTCGGCAAGCCGCCGATGGAAGACGGCTGGATGGGCAAAGCCGTCGAGCGCATTTTCCTTCCGCTCATGCGCCTCACCATTCCCGAGCTGGTCGACGTCAACCTGCCCGTCGAAGGCGTCTTTCATAACCTCATGATCGTTTCCATCAAGAAGTCCTATCCCGGCCAGGCGCGCAAAGTCATGAACGCGGTCTGGTCGCTGGGCCAGGCCATGTTTACCAAGTGCATTATCGTGGTGGATGAAGACGTCAACGTGCAGGATATCGGCGAAGTCACGCTCAAGGCGCTCAATCACATCGATCCCGAACGCGACATCCAATTCACTCTCGGCCCCGTCGATTCGCTCGACCACGCCTCGCGGCTGCCCAACTACGGATCGAAAATGGGCATCGACGCCACCCGCAAATGGCCCAGCGAAGGTTTCACCCGCCCCTGGCCCGACGAAATCCACATGGACGAAAAGACCAAAGCGCTGGTGGATAAGAAGTGGAAAGAGCTGGGGCTGGGATAAACCAGCACTCAGCAGTCAGCACTCAGCATTCAGCCAAACCGGTCTGTGTGGGGCGGACACTCTTGTCCGCCGCTTCTGAATTTGATCTCCGACAGAACTACCCAACCGACGGGTGCCCCATTTCTCGCGCGCCCTTTGCGCGAGAAGTGGGATTCCACAACCGCCTCCCGTGATATGTTTCTGAATCCACAACAGATGTATATACATCTATCATGACATGACGCCAACTTCCATCTCCAACGTCACTCTCCCCTGCATGTGCGCCAGCTTCCGTCGCGCCTCGCGAGCCCTCACCCAAGTCTATGACGACACCCTGCGCCCGCTGGGCCTGCGCGTAACCCAGTTCACCATTTTGCAGGCGCTGGCATTGACCTCCGAGATTTCCCAGGGCGACCTGGGTCATCTGCTGGCAATGGACAGCACCACGCTCACCCGCACATTGCGACTAATGCAAGCCCAGGGCTGGATCAAAGAGCGCCCAGGCCGTGACCGCCGCGAGCGCTGGCTGCGCCTGTCCCCAGACGGGCAGAAACAACTCGAACAGGCGACCGGGCCTTGGGAAGCTTTGCAGTCCCGGCTGCGCACTCGTTTCGGCGCAACCCGCTGGAACGAATTGTTCGCAGCCGCCACTGAAATGAACCACAAACTTAATTAGGAGGTCAATATGTCGAACACTGATGCTACAAACTACGGACGCCTGATAGCGCTGCTGGTTGCCGCCTGGCTGGCATTTTCCTTCACTGCATCGAAGCTGTTGATCTTTCATGCAGGATCACCGAACGCCGTTGTCCCACAGCCTCTCCCGCTGGGTCTGGCCGTCGTGGTGCCTATCTTTTTTTTCTGCCTATGGTTTGCGGCGTCCCGCGGCTTTCGCCAATTTGCTCTGTCGCTGAACCCGGCCGCATTGACCATTGTTCAGACCTGGAGAGTCGGTGGCATCACGTTCGTTGTGCTCGACGCCTTTCACCTTCTGCCGGCCGTGTTCGCGCTGCCTGCGGGTTTGGGAGACTTCGCCATCGGCGTGACCGCGCCGCTGGTCGCGTTCTATCTGGCGCAAGGCCGCCGAAAGAACAGTTTCATTCTCTGGAACATCTTGGGTGTGATCGACCTGGTGAACGCGGTGACGCTGGGTGTGCTTGCGTCTCCGGCGCTGGGAATCCTGCGGCCGGAGGTTTCGACCGATGCGATGACCGTGCTGCCTCTGAGCCTGATTCCAACTTTTGCCGTACCGCTGCTGCTGATCTTGCATATCATCTCGATCACGCAAGCGCTGCGCTGGCAAACCCGAACCGCAAATAGCTTGCACGAACCTGTTGCTCAGGCCTCAGCCGCCTGAGGTGGTCTCTCGCTATGTCTATCCCCGCTCACGCTTCAACTTGGGGCGGGGATGTTTCCTCGCTCGATCCGTGTGGGGCGGACACTCTTGTCCGCCGCCTTTGGGTTTGATCTCCGACACCGTACCCAACCGACGGGTGCCCCATTTCTCGCGCGCCCTTTGCGCGAGAAGTGGGATTCCACGAACGCTGCACGCTGCTCTTGACTCCTCTCCACCCTCGGAGTACATTTCTGTCTCCCCCAATAGTTGAACCAGCAGTGTCCCCGGGAAAAGCCTAAGTCAGGTAGAGCCTATGCCAGATCAGCTGAGCGTGCTTAGTAGCAGCGACAGCAAACCGAGCAAGGTTGACACGGCAGCTTCGGCGGCGTGTGTTCGGTCCGGCGCCTTTGCACTGTTGTTGGCGGTCGCGCTCTTATTGATGATCCCCTACTGGAAGGATTTACCGAAATACAACGCTTTATCCGCATACCTGACCTACAGGCTCAACCTAGCGTCGTCCGTGGAGTCCCTTGATGACGACCCGATTTGGCGAGAGTACAAAACGGCCAACGACGGGGCGGAGTCACTGTCTATTGCTCAACTCCGGGACCTCAGCGTAGACATAACCAACATGCGCGGAATTCAAGTCAAGCCACAGCAAGTTCCACCTACGCCTCCCAAACCCCGTCCGAAGGCGGCTACTACGGGGCCGCAACCTCCCACGGGTCTTGCGGGCCATATCAAACTGGCCTCAGGTGTGCCGGAGGCTTCTCGAATTGCTGAGTCCTTGCTCAAGCTAAACGATTTTGACACCCTTACGCTGACTCGGCAAGTGTCGAACTACTTCAACTTCCAAGTTGTTCGTTGGGCTAACAAAAGAGGCGCCCTAGCATATAGAAATGTCATGACGATCGGGCCGTGCACCAAGAAGGAGATGGAGGTACCCCATAGAGGCTCCAAGCCCCCAGAGTTCGTCCCGTCCTTGACCGAGGAAGCCTTGCTGGGGTGCCTAACAATTGGAAATGTGAGAGAGTTAGCGCAATACGAGGAGCCAACCGTGACCAATCCCATGGAATTGGGGGGTAGGGTTATGCCGGCGATCGAAATACTTCCGGGGGCCTTGCCACGGGGAAGCGTCGACCCCTACACCGGAACCTTCGCAGTAGAGGTGCTACTGTTTTTTGTCATCATGTATTTCGGCGCGTTCGCGCGGGAAGCAGTGTCATCATCGGCCTTTCCGGCACCAGGAACGATATTTGGGGCTTTTAGCAAATCGCGCTGGACGCTTCTGGTGCTGCTCATTGCCGTTTACGCTCCCTTAGGTGCCTCCTTAACTCTGCTTGCCGTGACCCGCAAGGGGATGGCTGTAGTGTGTACGCTACTAATCAGCGGGGCGGTACTTTCAGCCCACACTGTCCTCGCCGGTAAAGCCTATTTCCACGCTTTGGACCCGCGACTACTTCTCCCCCGGAAACACCGGCCGAATAAAGCGCCAGCTACCTCAACATCATCAGCCGCCTAAACAAACTGCCAGGTGTGTGGTCAACTCAAGCGGCCACCTGCCCAGAATAGTTACCTTCCAAGGATAAGGGGGGCCTCTTATGATCGTAATAGGATCTGGCCGAACCATCGGTCGACGAACGCATCGATCATGTTTTGACCGATATACTTCAACGGCCATGTGATCGGGTCGTTAGGGGTCGGCCAAATTCTCTGACATGCCTTGGCCCAATAGGCGGGTTGCTCCGGAAACTCGACCCGCATTCCGCGATTTGCGACACTGTTCCAGCGGTACGCGAGAAGCTGAAGTACGAGGTGACCTGCAGCGTACGTATACGAATACACGTCGAGATCGTTCAAAGGGGGCGGGTCGTTTGTGGATCGAGCGTAGCGGAGATTCGACAGTCCGCTGAACCGTGCGCGTCCTTGAAAAGCCGAAATCCAGATACGAACATCGGGCGGCACGATGAGAGCGTACCTAAATCGCTCACGTTCGGCCCGGGTGAATATGGGTTCGGGCATAAGTGCGAGCGACTGATAATTACCGATGACGGCCTGCTTGAAGGCGTATGCGGAAAGGAGCCACATGTCCTCGGGCGTGAGGGTAGTCTTTTTGCCGTCTCGGAGCATGGGCGTTAGAAGATCCTTCACCCTTCCTTCGAGGTCGCTCATCCAGGTTTCATTACATTCTTCGCAGACGACCCTGGCGGTCTGGTCTATTCGGGCAGTCGTCCACGTGTTGCGGGCTTCTCCTTGTTTCCGCTCGTTGTTATAGCGCGTGGATGGAAGTATTCCGCTTATCCACGCGGCCCAAACATGCTCGGCGCTGTTTGCGGGGTTGTGGCAAAAGGCGCAGGCTGGCATGTTTACCAGTTTAACGACCGTGCGTCGTTATGTGTTCTTCTACTCCGGGGCCCGGTTTTGGTTTCAGTGCCGTAATTTGACACCACCCTCGAAGCTTCCTAGACTGTGCGTATGGAAGTGCCGCTTCAACCCGACAAAGAAGCCCGGCTGGCTCAAATCGCCGCTCAGAAGGGTCTCAACGCCGACGAACTGGCGCAGCAAGTTATCAGCCGCTACTTGGAAGATGACACGCGCTTTGTCGAAGCCGTCAATCTCGGCCTGGCTGCGGCGCAGCGCGGAGACTTCGTCGACCACGAGGATGTGGGCAAGAAATTGAAGCAAATCCTCGGAGGCTGATGCGCCTGCGTTGGACCACTCCCGCCGCCGAGGACCTCTACCGCATCGTTCAGCACATTCAAGAAGACCATCCCAGCGCAGCAGCCGATGTTGCCAAGACGATCTACGACGGTTCCGGCACGCTGAAGGATTTTCCTCGCCGTGGCCGCGGAGGCCGGATTCCCGGCACTCGCGAACTGATTTTTCCTGGTCTGCCGTACATCGTTGTTTATCAGATTAAAGAACAGAGCGTCGAGGTTCTACGCATTTACCACGGTGCGCAAGATTGGCCGTAGATAGGTGAGCCTTCTTATGTCAGCAAGTGCCAGGCTTCGCGATAATCCTCGAAGAGGCCAGCACCGCGGCGGCCTCCATTGGGGAAGAGGCGCACCTGGCGGCGGGGCAGAAATGCCTCGAGCGGGAGTACGTACCAAGCGTCTGCTGGCACGACGTAGCCAACCAGCATATCGATCTCCTCTGGTGTGTAATGCGGGTTGCCGCGCGACTCGAAGTGCGAGACGGTGAGGCTATATCCTCGACCGCGCGTTCTCTGTGTAGACTTCACCTGCACTCGCCACAGACGCGCACCCGAATCGACGACAAAGTCGTAAGCATAGCTGTCGCCGTATGGCTTCGAGACGCAAAGTCCCAAGCGCGAAGCCTTGAGTAAGAATGCCATCTCCGCGATCTCGCCGCGAAGTTTGGCAGTGCGCGTGGCGCATGAATACCCGTACCTTCTGTCGAATCCTTGCTGCTGCGAGTTGGTGGAATCTGTCGCCATAAATAAGAAAGCGCCAGCTCGCGCCGGCGCTTGATCCTTCCTCAAGATTGTGCTGATTGGGTGGTTGCGAAAAACAAAAAGGCGCGGGTTTTAGGCCCGCGCCTGATGAAAGTCTCTATATATATTCAGGATAGCAAATTGGAAAGGCAAGTGAGACACGAAAACGAAATTTATATTTCCATGCGAATGATCGATATGCAGGGAAATGGTCGGTTTTGACCCCTTGACAAGATTTTTGGCGGGGCGTCCCAAAATGGATTTGAGGTGAGGAAAATTCTGAATTGGGAAATGGAGCACATATCTTTGCGAGCTGCGCTCCGCGGGACAGCCGGGCGCGGCTGTCCCCACGTGAGCTGTCTTACTGCTTCAGTTGCTTCTCAATCGCCGACGTCACTTCCGGAGAATCGGGTGTGATTTTGGACTCGAAGCGCTGCACGACCATGCCATTGCGATCCACGAGGAACTTGGTGAAGTTCCACTTGATGTCGCCGTTGATGCCTGCGGGCGTGTCTTTGGTCAGGTATTGATAAAGCGGTGTCTGGTCATCGCCTTTCACCGAGACTTTGCTATACATGGGGAAGGTCACGCTGTACTTGCGGGTGCAGAAGGTCTTTATTTCTTCGTTGGTGCCGGGTTCCTGAAGGCCGAAGTTATTGGCCGGGAAGCCGACGATCACAAAGCCCTGGGCTTTGTACTTTTCGTAGATGGCTTCGAGGGCGGTGTATTGTGGAGTGTATCCGCACTGGCTGGCGACGTTGACCATGAGCACGACTTTGCCTTTGAACTCGGCCAGCGGCATGGGTTTGCCATCAATGTTGGGGAGGGTGAAGTCGTAGACGTTGGAAGCCGCGAAAGTCGTTCCTGCCATGAGAAGCACCAGTCCTAAAAGAAGATAGTTGCGGGCGTTGCCGGTTCGTGCCGTCATTGTTGGTATTTCTCCTAGAGAAGTTGCCGCTGATAGCCCGACGAGAGTGATATCAGAATAGTGGATGATTTTGGATGAGGCAACTCTGGGAGGCTGTTCGGAATCGGACACTGGCTCCCACGATTGAACAGAAAGCTACCTTCTGCTGTACTGCGAAATCTATCTAAGTCTTTTTGTCTGTGATGCTTGTCCGGACTTGCCCTGTGGTCGCGGGCGTGCCATTCTAAGCAGCAAATGGATATCGCTCGCCCTAATGTCGCCCGCCAGAAGCGCCGGCGGCAGATCATTTATATAGCCGTCGGAATTGTGGCACTCGCGCTCGTGACCATGGGGTTGTCCCGGCTTAAGCCGGCAGCGCCCACGGTGGAGCGCTCCACGGTTTGGGTGGATACAGTAAAGCGCGGCTCGGTTCTGCGCCAGGTTCGCGGACTGGGAACTCTGGTTCCCATGGAAGGATCGATCCAGTTTCTGCCCGCAGTCACCGAAGGTCGAGTAGACAAGATCCTGCAACTCCCGGGTGCCCAGGTTAAAGCTGACACCATCTTGCTCGAGCTAAGCAATCCGCAACTTACGCAGGAGGCGCTCGACGCTGAGTGGAAGCTGAAAGCCTCGGAAGCCGATTACAAGAATTTGCAAGTTCAGCTCGCAAGCCAGGTGTTGGCGCAGAAGTCGCTCTCGGCGCAGGCCCAGTCGGAATACAGCCAGGCCAAGATGCAGTCGGATATCGACACTGAACTGGCCAAGCTGGGAGTCATCTCGCAACTGAGCGAGAAAGTGTCCAATCAGAAAACGGCAGAGCTCTCCACCCGCAACGACATTGAGAAGCAGAGGTTGACCAACAGCAGCGAGGTTCTGATCGCGCAGTTGCAAGCCAAGCAAGCCGAGGTCGAAGAGTTTCGCGCCCTGGCAGAGCTAAAGAAAAGCCAACTCGACCGATTGCGTGTCCGAGCCGGCATCGACGGTGTCCTGCAAGAACAAACCCTAAAGATCGGCCAGTACGTGACTCCCGGGACGACTCTAGCCAAGGTGGTCCAACCCCAACGCCTAAAGGCGGAGCTAAAGATCGCCGAAACTCAGGCCAAAGACATTCAACTCGGCCAGCCGGCCTCAGTGGACACACATAACGGTGTGATTCCTGGTCACGTTTTGCGGATTGATCCGTCTGTTGTTAATGGAACGGTGAGTGTGGATGTGGCTTTGGACAGCGCGCTCCCGCAGGGAGCGCGGCCGGACCTGAGCGTGGACGGCACCATCGATCTGGAGAAGATGCAAAACGTGCTTTATGTGGGGCGTCCGGCGTTTGGGCAGGAGCAGAGCACGGTGGGCATGTTCAGGCTGGAACCGGATGGAAGCAATGCGGTGCGTGCCCAGGTCAAGCTCGGTCGCAGTTCGGTGAACACGGTCGAAATTCTGCAAGGCTTGAAAGAGGGCGACCAGGTGATTCTTTCCGACATGTCGCGCTGGGACAACTTCGACCGGGTTCGTTTGGAGTAGCCGCCTGTGCTCCTCTGTGTTCTCTGTGGTTGGGAAAGGCGAACTTAGCCACAGAGGTCACAGAGGAGCACAGAGATCACGAGATCAACAAGAGGGGAACTATGGCTGACGCGGGAACCATGATTAGCATGGAGAACATCACCAAGGTTTTCTACACGGATGAGGTCGAAACTCATGCGCTCTCTGGCATTCACATGCAGATTCGTAAGGGCGAGTACGTTTCGATTGCCGGCCCTTCGGGATCGGGTAAGTCGACGCTGCTGGCGCTGATTGGTCTGCTGGATTCGCCGAGCGACGGGACCTATGTATTGAACAACCATTCCGTGGCCCAGCTCGACATCAGCGAGCGCTCGCGCATTCGCAACCGCGAGATCGGCTTCATCTTCCAGAGCTTCAATCTGATCGGCGATCTCAATGTGTACGAGAACGTCGAATTGCCGCTCACTTATCGCGGCATGCCTGCCGCCGAGCGCAAAGAGCGAGTGCATGTTTCGCTGGAGCGCGTGGGTATGAATCACCGCACCAAGCACTATCCTTCGCAGCTCTCGGGAGGTCAGCAGCAACGCGTGGCGGTTGCGCGGGCTTTGGCTGGTACGCCTTCGATCCTGCTGGCTGATGAACCCACAGGAAACCTTGATTCACGCAACGCCGAAGCCGTCATGGACTTATTGCGCGACCTGCACCGCGAGGGCGCGACCATCTGCATGGTGACGCACGATCCCCGTTTCGCGCGTCACGCCGACCGTCAGATCCACCTATTCGATGGAAGGGTCGTCGAGGAGAGCGTCGAGGTTGGCTAATGGAATCGCTGCTGCAGGATGTTCGCTACGGCCTGCGGATGTTGCGGAAAAGCCCCGGCTTCACTGCGGTCGCAGTGGTCACGCTGGCGCTCGGTATCGGTGCTAATACCGCGATTTTCAGCGTGGTTAATGCGGTGCTCATCCGTCCTCTGCCTTATCCCAATGCAAATCGTTTGGTAATGATTTGGGAAAAGCGCCTGCCGGATGGCGAGCAGGAGAACACGACTTCGCCCGCAACGTTTCTGAACTGGAGAGAGCATGCCGCTGTATTTGAGCAGACCGCTGCGTGCTTCAACTGGACCAAGGTCCTCACCGGAGGCGCAGCGCCGGAGCGGCTCAATGTGCAGGAGGTGAGCCCCAACTTCTTTGCTCTGCTGGGTGTGAACGCGGGGTTGGGCCGCACCCTGCTGGCTTCGGAAGACAGTGTGGATGGCGCCAACGACGTGGTGGTGCTCAGCTTCGAGCTATGGCAGCGCCGTTTCGGTTCTGATCCGCGAATTGTGGGCCGCAACATCGTGCTGAATGGCAAGCCGCAAACGGTAGTGGGAGTGATGCCGCGTGGGTTCCAGTTTTTTGTCAAGCACGGATCTTACGGACAGGAACAGCCCCAGGCATGGCTTCCGCTGACTTTCTCCGAGAAAGACCCCAATTTCCACGGGCGTTATTTACAGGCGGTTGGCTTATTGCGTCCAGGAGTGACTTTGCCCCAGGCGCAGTCCGCCATGACCAGCCTGGCGCTCAGTTTGGAAACTCAGGATCCAGAGTTCATGAAGAATTGGACGGTGAATCTGCTATCGCTGCGCACACAGTTCGTGGGAGCCATTGAGCCTGCTTTGCGGGTTCTGTTGGGGGCGGTGGGACTGGTCTTGCTGATCGCCTGCGCGAATGTGGGCACACTTCTGCTGGTGCGCTCCAAGTCGCGAAGTCACGAAATCGCCGTCCGTGTTGCGCTCGGCGCGAAACCCTGGCAGGTGATTCGTCAGGTTCTCACGGAGAGTTTTCTGCTGGCGGCGCTGGGCGCGACCGCGGGTTTGCTGCTGGCGCGTTGGAGCGCGGGCGCGTTGCTGGCACTCACTCCCCAAGGTTTGATTCCGCTCGAAGGGGTCGAGGTCGATTTGCGCGTGCTTGCCTTCGCTGCCGGAATCGCCGTGTTGACGGGTTTGCTCTTCGGAGTTGTGCCAGCGGTTCAGGCTGCCAGTGGCCGACCCAATGACGAACTGAAAGAAGGCGGCCGCGGCGGTTCAGAGGGAGTGCATAGCGGGCGAACGCGGAACAGCTTTGTGGTGGCGGAGATCGCGCTCGCGTTGGTTCTTCTTGCCGGCTCAGGACTCCTGATTCGGAGCTTCAGCCGCTTGATGGCGGTTGATCCGGGATTCCAGTCCAAAGGAATATTGACGGCGCGAGTGGAACTGCCCAGCTCGAAGTATAAAGATGACGCGAAGATCTCCGAATTCTATGCGCAACTATTGGAGCGCATCCGGCAGTTGCCGGGAGTGCGCTCTGCCAGCGGCGATGCGTACCTCCCATTCACTGGAAACATCGCCGGCACGGGGGTGGAAGTGGATGGTCGTCCACCGCTTCCCGCCGCCGAACAGCCGGAGGTTGATGTCGCCGTCGTCGAACCGCATTTCTTCGAGACGTTGGGAATTCCACTGCTGAGTGGAAGGTCGTTCACTGACCGCGAAGCCCGGGAAGTTACTCACACGGTTGTCGTGAGCCAGTCGATGGCCAAGAAACTGTGGCCGAACGAAGACCCTGTCGGAAAGCGCGTAACCATTCACATGAAGGACCAGGATGTCCCCAGCCAGGTGGTCGGTGTGGTGGGAGACGTGAGACATGCCGGTCTCGATGCCAACGCTAACGCCACGGCCTATTGGCCGCATCCGGAACTTGCCTATAACTTCATGACGCTGGTGATTCGCACCGACGGAGATCCGCTAGCGCTGGCGCCGGCTGTTCGGCAAGCGGTTTGGAGCCTGGACAAGGATCAGCCGGTGGTTGACATCAGGACGATGGAGGATCTGCTCTGGGTGTCGCTGGCGCGGGCGCGATTCAGCACGGTGGTGCTGGGGGTGTTCGCTGGGATGGCTCTGCTTCTCGCCATCACGGGAATTTACGGCGTGGTTTCTTACAGCGTCGCGGAACGCACGCGGGAGATCGGCATTCGCGTGGCGTTGGGCGCGCAGCGGAGCGATGTCCTGCGCATGGTTTTGCGGCAGGGTTTGATTCTTGCCGGATTTGGCATAGGTATCGGATTGGCGGCGGCCCTTGCATTGACCCGGCTGATGACCAGCTTGTTGTTCGGCACCAGCGCCAGTGATCCGACGACCTTCGCCTGCATAGCCGGTCTTCTGCTGATGGTTGCGCTGTCGGCTTGCTGCCTGCCGGCGAGAAGCGCCATGAAAATCGATCCTATGGTGGCACTGAGGTACGAGTGATGGAATCTCTTCTGCAAGATATTCGTTTCGCCCTGCGGATGCTGCGGAAGAGTCCGGGCTTTACTGCCGTTGCAGTGATCACTCTGGGGTTGGGCATCGGGGCTAACACCGCCATCTTTACTCTTTTTGATCAAGTGCTGCTGCGCCGTCTGCCCGTACGTGATCCGCAACAGCTCGTCCAGCTTCGGTATTCCGGGGCTGATACCGGCCGCACGAGTACTCGCAGCAGGAATCACGGCGACTACTTCTCCTACCCGATGTACGGCGACCTGCGCGATCGCAATACTGTATTCAGGGGGATGTTGGCTACTTTCGCGCGGCAAGTCGGCGTGCAGTGGCACAACCAGCCCGAACTGGCGAACGCCGAACTGGTCAGCGGCAATTATTTCAATGTTCTTGGAGTCAGTCCCGCGGAAGGGCGATTGTTGCTGCGGTCCGATGACGTTACCCAGAACGCCAATCCGGTGGTGGTTTTGAGCTTTGGCTACTGGCAGCGCCGCTTCGGAGCCGACCCTGGAATTCTGAATCAGTCTCTGCTTATTAATGGTCAGCCCTTTACCGTCGTCGGCGTCGTGGCACCCGGTTTCCTTAGCGTGGTCGTGGGTGACGCCCCCGATCTGTTCGTGCCCATGATGATGAAGGCCGAGATTACCCCGGGGTGGAATGATCTGGATAATCACCGCTCGAAATGGCTGAACATTTTCGCGCGACTTAGCCCCGGCGTGAGCCGGAAACAGGCGGAAGCTGGAATCGATACCCTGTGGCACTCACTACGCGCCGAAGAGTTAAAGCAGATACAGAACCGCTCAGCCTCGTTTGCGCGACGTTTTGTTACTGACAGTCATCTTTCGCTGCTCGATGGGGCGCTGGGCTTTTCGCCTTTGCGCGAAAACATTCGCACGCCACTGATGATCGTGATGGGCATGGTTGGGCTGGTGCTGTTGATCGCCTGCGCGAACGTGGCGAGTTTGCTGCTGGTACGGGCCGCCGGGCGAGTGCGGGAAATTTCTGTGCGGTACGCGTTGGGAGCGCGGCGGGGAAGAATTCTGCAACAGCTCGTGGTTGAAGGAGCATTGCTCGGCCTAGGAGGGGGCACGTTGGGATTGCTGCTCGCGCCTCGGGTATCAGGTTTGTTGTTGGGGATGATGTATACCGACTCCAATCAGCGATTGCCCTTTTCGGTGACTCCCGATTTTCGGATTTTCTTTTTCAATTGTGGCATCGCGTTAGCCGTTAGCCTGCTGTTCAGCCTGGCGCCCGGAGCTCAGTTCCGGCATCCGGACCTGACGCCGATGCTTAAGCGGCAGACCATTGCCGTCGCCGGCGGCGGCCAGGGTTTTCGCCGTGTGTCGGTCGGATTGCAGATTGGCTTAAGTTTGTTGCTGCTGCTGGGCTCCGGCCTGTTTCTGCGCACGCTTTACAAACTCAAGACCTTCGACATGGGCTTTGCCACTGACCATCTCCTCACTTTCGGCATTGACGCCAAACTAGCTGGCTACGATCCGAAAGATGTTCCTGCATTGTGCAATCGCGTGCTCGAAACGCTCTCGGCCTTGCCCGGCGTAAGTTCAGTGGCAGCGACCAATGATCCGGAACTCTCCGGGAACTCCGAGGGCGGCAACATTACGATTGCCGGCTACGCAGCCAAGGAAGATGAGGACATGAACGCGGAATGGTCGATCATCACCGCGGACTATTTCGCGACCTTAAAGAGGCCCATGGTCGCGGGGCGGAACTTCACGGCCCAGGATGGCCCCGAGGCCGCCAAGGTCGCCATCGTCAACAGGAGTTTCGCGGAACACTTTTTCGGCAGTCCGCAGCAGGCCCTCGGGCACTATTTTGCCAGCGGTGGCGGCAAGGACGCCAAGCCCGACATTCAGATCATCGGCGTAGTGCAGGACGCAAAACATGAAGGTGTGCGCGAGGAGATCAGGCGCAGCGTTTTTATTCCCTATCTCCAGGCGAAGGAAGCGGGTCAAGTTCCGCTTCAGTTTTATGTGCGGACCTGGCAGAGTCCGGAATCAGACGAGGTGGGCATCCGCAGTGCCATGCAACGGTTGGATTCGAAGCTGGTGGTCGACACGCTGATCACCATGGATCAGCAGATCGACGACAGTCTGAGCACGGAACGGATGATTGCGCTGCTGGCGGCGAGTTTCGGTGTGTTGGCGACTCTGTTGGCTGCGGTCGGCTTGTACGGAGTTCTGGCTTATGCGACGGTGCAGCGCACGCGAGAGATTGGAATACGAATTGCGCTGGGTGCGAGCCGTGGAGCAGTTGCGCGCATGGTGCTGACTGAAGTGGCTCGACTCGCCGGCATCAGCATTGCCGTGGCGCTGCCGTTAGCGCTTATTCTCGGTAGGCTCATCAAGAGCCAGCTCTTCGGAATTTCCAGTGCTGATCCGTTGACTCTGGTGGCCACAACCTTGGTAACTGGTCTCGCGGCGCTTCTAGCCGCCTGGATTCCTACCCGCCGGGCCACTCGAGTTGATCCCATGGTGGCGCTGAGATACGAGTAAGGGAGGGAAGCAAAATGACAGGAACACTACAGGATCTCCGCTATGCGACGCGCGGTCTGCGCAAGAGTCCAGCTTTCTTCCTGGTGGCTGCGCTGACGTTGGCGCTGGGTATCGGCGCGAATGTTGCCGTCTTCAGCGTGATGAACGCCATCCTGCTGAACCCGAGTGGCATTCCGCATCCTGACAGTGTGATCGCGCTCCGTGCGAAGTACTCTTTGGCGGACCTCTCGAACACTAGTATTTCGGCCCCAGATTTCGGCGATGCCGTGAGCGGCAAGGACGTTATCACTTCCGCCGCGGTGCTTCAGGCTGCAAACTTCAACTACGCCGGCAATGGCACAACTCCGGAAAGATTGGTCGGCGCGAACGTTTCATGGCAGTGGTTCGACGTGTTCTGGGCCAGCCCCTACCTGGGACGAGTTTTCCGTCCCGAGGAAGACCAACCCAATGCCAATCACGAGGCTGTCCTCTCCTACCGCACGTGGAAGCAACGCTTCGGCGGCGACCCTGCCATCGTAGGGAAGAGTCTTCTTCTCAACCAGGAGTCTTATCAAGTTGTAGGCGTGATGCGTCCGGACTTCGATTGGCCGAACGGCACTGAACTGTGGACGCCGATCGGCCTTCCATCGAGCCAATACTTCGACCGCAAATATCGCCATAACGAGAGTCTATTTGGGGTGGCTCGATTGCATCCTGGGGTAAGCGTCGCCCAGGCCAACGCCTACCTGCACCTCAAATCGGCGCAGGAAATCGCCGCAGAAGGGCACGACAGCTATAGCGAAAGCTCCGGTTGGGGTATGTTCGCCATGCCGCTGATCGAGTTTGTATCTGGCAACCTACGCACGCCGCTCGCGATTCTGCTGGCCGCGGTACTCACGGTTTTGCTGATCGCCTGCGCCAACATTGCAGGACTCATGCTGGCACGCGCTACCGGCAGGCAACACGAAGTGTCTGTACAGATCGCCCTGGGCGCTGGGAACGGGCGGTTGATACAGCAGGCGCTGCTGGAGAGCCTGGTGCTCGCGGTGGTGGGAGTCTTGTTGGGGCTGGTTCTGGCTCACTTCGCGATTCCGCTCCTGCTTTTACTGGCCCCGGCCAGTCTCTCGGGCAATCTCACCGTTCACATGGGTGGACCGGTGTTGGTGTTTGTGTCGGCCATCGGCGTTCTCTGCATGCTTCTGTGCGGAACCGTGCCGGCTTGGCACATGACGCACAGCCGATGGTTTCAGATTCTGCAAGAAGGCGGCCGCTCCGGCACTTCCGGCAAGGTGCGGCAACGCCTGCGCTCTGTCCTGGTAGTTGGCGAGATCGGTCTGGCCATGTTGTTGTTGGTGGGCGCGGGACTCTTGCTCCGCAGTCTGGCGCAGGTGGAACGCCTGGACACGGGATTCGAGCCGCGTGGATTGATGACGGCGGTGTTCTCGCTTCCGCCTACTTACAAAACCAATGAGCAACAAGCAGCTTTCCTGACGACGGCCGAACAGGAGTTAAAGAGTATCCCCGGCGTGAAAGCTGTCGCTCTCGCCGACGCGCTGCCGTTTTCGGCCAATGGTGGCTTGTCATCTTTCGAGATAAAGGCGCGAGTCACACCACCGAATGATCCTGGCCCGCACGGCAGTATTCGTGTCATTTCTCCGGATTACTTTTCTACTCTTCACATTCCCCTGTTGCGTGGCCGGTTCTTTACCGCGGAAGACCGGGCGAAAACCGAACAAGTGGCCATCATCGATACGACACTCGCCCATCAGTATTGGCCGAACCAGGATCCCCTCGGACAACAAATGGGGTTTGGGGGCGACTCTCCCTGGATGACGATTGTCGGAATCGTAGCTCATGCCAAGAGTTCGTCGCTTGAGGCTGACGTGAAGGAGGGTTTTTACTTCCTTCCGTTGGCACAGTCTCCGAACCAGACCGGGGAAATCGCCATCCGCACCGACAGCAGAGATCCCGAAGCCCTGGCCGGGGCCATGCAGGCGGCCATCCGCCGCGTGGATCCGAACCAACCGCTTTATACCTTGCAGACCATGGAGCAGCGCGTCGACAGTTCGCTTGTCGGCCGCCGTTTCCTGGTGGTTCTGCTTTCGATTTTCGCGGGACTGGCATTGTTGCTGGCGGCGCTAGGTCTGTATGGAGTGATCAGCTACTCGGTGCGATTGCGAACCCGCGAGCTGGGCATTCGCGTGGCTCTCGGCGCGGAGCGAGGAGACGTCTTGCGGCTGATTCTCGGTCAAGGGGTGCGGCTGGCTGGCCTCGGGCTGGTCCTGGGTCTGGTTGCGACTTTCGTTGCCGGGCGCGCGCTCTCAAGTCTGCTCTACAACGTGAGCCTGTTCAATCCGCTGACCTTGCTGCTGACTTCACTGTTGCTATTGGCCACGGTGCTGCTGGCCAGCTATTTGCCGGCGCACTGGGCAACCAAGGTGCAACCGATGGTGGCGCTGCGCGATGAATAACAGGTTGAACTGAAATGGAGCAGCTGATCCAGGACGTTCGTTACGGGCTCCGCATGTTGCGGAAGTCGCCTGGCTTTACCGTGGTCGCCATCGTGACTTTGGCGCTCGGCATTGGCGCGAACACCGCGATGTTCAGCGTGATCAACTCGGTGCTGCTGCACTCGCTGCCATTTCGCGATCCCGCCCGCATCATGGTGGTCTGGAAGACCATGTCGAATGGCCAGCCGAATGCTTTCTCCACACCCGCGTTTCTGGAAATGCAGCACCAGGGCGACATTCTTGCGCACATGGGCGCTTTCTCCGGCGTGAGCTACAACCTGGCAGGGAAGGACGTTCCGGAGCGGATCGCCGGCGGGAAAGTGAACTACGATCTTTTTCCCGTGCTAGGAGTGCACCCGGCTCTGGGCCGCGGATTCTCGCCGGAAGAAGACCACCCCGGTGCTGGCGGATTCGTGATCCTCAGCCACGCGATGTGGCAGACACGGTTCGACTCGAGCACAAGCATCCTGGGAAGAGTTGTCAACCTGGACGGCGCTCCCCACACCGTGGTCGGTGTAATGCCGCGCGGTTTTCACGTGCTCACCGATCAGGAACTGTTCTGGGTTCCCCTGCAGATGGAGACAGCGAACGCTCAGGCTTCCGCGCGGAACCTTCACTGGCTGTTTGCATTCACCCGACTGCCCCCCGGAAGTACGCAGAAGCAGGAGGAGGCAGTGCTGAACACAATCGCCGAGCGATTGAAGGCGCAGGATCCCAAGGGAGAAGGCGGTTTCGGGGTCACATTGATGCCCATGGCTGTATTCCTGAATGGCGACGTGAAGCAGGTTTTGCTGTTGCTGATGGGAGCGGTGGCCTTTGTGCTGCTGATCGCCTGCTCGAACGTGGCTAATCTCTTGCTCGCACGTGGAACGATGCGGCGGCGGGAACTCTCCATTCGCACTGCGCTCGGCGCCGCACGCAGCCGTGTGATCCTGCAACTGCTGACCGAGAGCGTCCTGCTTTCGACGTTGGGCGGAGCCTTGGGATTAGCGCTGGCGTGGACTGCGATCAGGGTGCTGGTTGCAATTCATCCCGCCAGCATTCCTGCCGTCGATACCGTTGCCATTGACCTCAGTGTGCTTGGCTACACAGTTCTGCTGTGTGGCGTGGTTGGCATTTTATTTGGAGTCTTTCCCGCGCTCGACGCCTCGCGGGTAAATGTCAGCGAGACGTTGAAAGAAGGATCGCGCGGCAGCACGGGTGGTTTCGGCAAATATCGTGTGGTGCTGGTGGTCACCGAAACCGCGTTGGCCTCGATCTTACTGATTGGCGCTGGACTATCCCTCAAGAGTTTGTGGCACGCGGAGAGCGTAGCACCGGGCTTCAATCCAACGAATGAGATGACATTCCGCATTGCTTCACCGGCGCAGTACAAGGGTGAGCGTATCCCGCTTTTCTATCAGCAAGTGTTGGAGCGAGTGCGAACGTTGCCCGGGATTCAGTCCGCAGTACTGGCGAGAAATCTTCCCATGAGCGGCTCTGACCCTTCGATGGCGATCTCGATTGAAGGCACGCCACCGCCGCCGAATCAGATTCCGATTGTGACGCGCTTTCGTGCCATTGGACCGGGATACTTCAACGGCTTGCAAATTGCGCTGAAGAGCGGTCGCGAGTTCAACGATCACGACACCGCGGCGGCGCCTAAAGTCGCCGTTGTCAGCGAGAGCCTGGCCAAACTTTATTGGCCCAAGGAAGATGCAATTGGCAAGCGGCTCAAGCCTGAGATCGCCGGCGGCGAATGGTACAGCGTGGTCGGAGAAGGCGCCGACGTCCGGCATTGGGCGGCTGATGTCACCGACGTTGAACCTACCGCCTATTACCCGTACACCCAGGTGCCAGAGGCATTTCTACCGCAACTGGAGGGCAGCATGAGCATCGCGGTTCGCAGCGCCAACCGTGCCGGTCTGCTCAATTCGATTCGCGCTGCCGTCGCTGAGGTGGACGCGACGGTGCCAGTTTACGGCGTGAAAAGCATGGAAGAAATGGTTTCCGATTCCGGGTCGCTGCGGCGCTTCGACATGTGGTTGATTGGAACCTTTGCCACGCTGGCGCTGACATTGGCTGCCGTCGGTATTTACGGAGTCATGGCTTATTCGGTATCGCAACGCACGCGGGAAATCGGCATCCGCATCGCGCTGGGTGCGCAACGTAGGAATGTTCTGCGCCTGATCATGGGTGAGGGGGCCAAGCTGGCCTTGGCGGGGGTGTTGGTCGGGGTCGCCGGAGCCCTTGCGCTGACACGCTTGATGGCGAGTTTGTTGTTCGGGGTCAGCGCACGCGACTTAACGACGTTCTCGATGGTGCCGGTGATCGTGCTGGCGCTGATTCTGGTTGGCTGCTATATCCCCGCGCATCGCGCGACCAAGCTTGATCCCTTGGAGGCGTTGCGGGAAGAGTGACGGTCGCTTAGCGATCTTAGCGAAACCTTTGCGATCTTTTGCCGTTAAGAGCTTTGACCGCAAAGTTCGCGAAGAAGACAGCGCAAAGGACGCAAAGAGTCATTGGGAGTGACACATGATTCAGCTTCGTAACATCGAACGCACTTATAAAACCGGCGCCGGAGTTACCTATGTGCTTCGCCGCATCAACCTCGACATTCGGGACGGCGAGTTCATCACCGTGATGGGCCCCTCCGGCTCGGGCAAGTCCACGCTGATGAGCATCCTCGGCATGCTGGACGATTCCTGGGCCGGCGAATACACCTTCCTGGAGAACGAGGTCCACAAGCTGGACCGGAAGAAACGCGCCGAACTAAACCGAAAATATATCGGGTTCGTATTCCAGAGCTATCACTTGCTCGACAACCTGACCGTGTACGAGAACCTTGATGTGCCGCTTTCCTACCGCAACATTTCCCGCGGCCAGCGCGCCAGCATGGTCGCCGAGATTCTGGATCGCTTTCAGATCGTAGGTAAGAAAGACCTTTACCCCAGCCAGCTTTCCGGAGGACAACAGCAATTGGTCGGCGTGGCCCGCGCAGTGGTGGGCAATCCGAAACTGATTCTGGCCGACGAGCCCACCGGCAACCTGCACTCCAGCCAGTCGAAAGAAATCATGGACTTGTTCAAGAGGCTGAATGACGCCGGAACCACCATCATCCAGGTTACACACTCCGAAGTAAACGCCGCTTACGGACACCGGACGATTCAATTGTTCGACGGCTGGATCACCAGCGATCCGGCAAATCCGCAGGCAAAGATTCCGGCGGTGGCAACACCGTAAGTGGGAGCAACATGGAAACACTAATTCAGGATGTTCGTTACGGCCTGCGCATGCTGCGCAAGGCGCCGGGTTTTACGGCGGTTGCCGTGACCACTCTTGCGCTCGGCATCGGCGCCAACACCGCCTTGTTTTCCGTGGTTGATGCAGTGCTGCTGCGGCCACTGGCTTATCAGCAACCCGAGCAACTGGTGTCGGTGAAGGTAGAGATGCCGGGCATCAACTTGACGGATGCAGGCATGTCGCAGCCCGAGTTGGAGGACTTTCAGAAACGCTCGGGAGTGTTCACCCAAATCTCTGCGGTGTGGCCCATCAACGCCAACATCACCGGACGGGAGAAACCGGAACGGGTGGAGGCCAACGCGGTGAGCACCAATTTTTTCACTCTGCTGGAAGCGAAGCCGACTCTGGGCCGGGTTTTCAACGACGGAGATTATCGTCCAGGATTCACGGAAGGTGCGGTCATCAGCGACAGTCTGTGGCACAAGATGTTCGGGGCCGATCCGCATGTTTTAGGCCAGGCGATCCGGCTTGATACCGACTTATACACCATTATCGGAGTCATGCCGCCCGAGTTTCGCCATCCCGGGCGCACGCTGCGTCAAGACGTCGAAATATGGGTGGCGGCTGGCTATGCAGCGGACCCGTTTCCCCATCCACCCGTACGCACGCAGCGCTTTATTCCCGGGGCCATCGCGCGTTTGCAGCCCGGCTTGACGATCGCGCAAGCCCAATCCCAGCTCGATGGCTTCACGGCGCAGTTGCGCCAGCAATACCCGACGGACTATCCCGCAACCGTGGGCTGGCGCCTCCGGTTGGTTCCGCTACAGGAGGTTGTGGTTGGTAACGTGAGCCTGATGCTTTACCTGCTGCTCGCAGCGGTCGGGGCGGTGCTGCTCATCGCCTGCGTCAACATCGCCAGCTTGCTGCTCGCACGCTCCTCGGCGCGTCAGCGCGAAGTCGCTATTCGTCAGGCCCTGGGAGCGGGGACATGGAGGCTCATTCAGCAAACTCTGACGGAGAGCGTCGTGCTCTCCCTCTGTGGCGGCCTGCTGGCCGTGCCGCTGACGTTGTGGTTAAAAAACATTTTGCTCACGCTTGTTCCTTCCAGCCTCCCCCGGCTCTCCGAAGTGGCGGTCAACGGACGGACGCTCCTTTTTGTAGTGGCAGTTTCGGTCATTACCGGACTGCTGTTCGGTCTGGCGCCCGCTCTGCAAATGTCGCATTGGCGGTTGATGGAAAAGCTCAACCAGGGAGCGCGCGGTGTGGGCATGGCCTCGCGTCAGCATCGGTCCCTCAGTGCGTTGGTGATATGCGAGTTTGCTCTCTCTCTGGTGCTGCTGGTCAGCGCGGGGCTGTTGCTGCGCAGCTTCTGGAAGGTCCTGGAAGTAGAACCGGGCTTCAATTCCGACCACCTGGTGACGGCGCAGTTCTGGTTGCCGGTGCCGAACGATCCCAAGAATAGTCCTTATCCCACCCAGGAGAAGGTCAATGTCTTCATGGATGAGGTGTTGCGCCGCGTCGGCGCCTTGCCCGGGGTGAAGGAAACGGCCATCGGTGGAGGCGTCATTCCCACCCTCTCCACTCTGCGTAATGCGGTTGCCTTCTCCATCGAAGGACGGATTGGCGCTGCCGGTGAAGCGCCGACCGCCGAACTGGGAGCGGCAACGCCCGACCTGTTTCACGTCCTCCAGACCCCGCTTATCCGCGGCCGCTTCTTTACCGAGGCAGACGATGATAAAGGCGAGTCGGTGGTGCTGATAGACCAGACCGCGGCGGAACGCTATTGGCCCCATGAAGACCCGGTTGGGAAGCGGATTCAACCGCAATTTGGCCGCGGGCAGCCCCTGCGGAGGATTGTCGGGATCGTGGGGCGGAGCCGGAGCGACGGACTGGATGCTCCTTACGCGCCCCACATGTTTGTGCCGGCTCGCCAGATCGCACTGAATACCATAACCGTGTACATACGGACTGAGGCGAGCCCGGAAGCGCTGGCAGAACCGATTCGTCGCGCGGTTCAGGAGGTCAACCCCGACTTGCCGGTATTCGGGGTGCGCTCGGTGCGCAGCATCATTTCGGACTCGCTCGCGTCTCGGCGGTTTGCTTTGCAGATTCTGGTCTTTTTTGCGGCGACGGCCATGCTGCTTGCGGCCATTGGAATCTATGGGGTGATGGCCTATTTTGTCAGCCAGCGCGTGCGCGAAATCGGAGTTCGCATGGCGCTCGGTGCTCAGCGTGGCGACGTTTTGAAACTGGTGGTGCGGCAGGGAATGTCGCTGGCGCTGGTGGGAGTCGTCCTGGGGCTGGTCACGTCATTGTTTCTGATGCGGTTGATTACCAGGCTGTTGTTTGGGGTGAGTTCCGCCGATCCCGCGACCCTGGTGATCTTTACCGCGCTGCTGGCTGCGGTTGCGTTGCTGGCGAACTATATTCCTGCCAGTCGCGCTGCGCGGATTGACCCCATGGTTGCGCTGCGTCACGATTGAGGTAAGAAACGTGGAAACCTTAATACAAGATGTTCGTTATGGCTGGCGCATGCTGGCCAGGAATCCCGGCTTCACAGTGATTGCGGTGGTGACGCTTGCCCTTGGCATTGGAGCCAGCACCGCCATCTTCAGCGTCGTGGACACCATCCTGCTGCGGCCCTTGCCCTACCAGGATCCCGGCCAGTTGGTGGTGGTTAGTGAGACTTTGCCACAGATGTCGAGCGAGGAAATCGGCGTGTCCGCTGGAGAATTTCAGGACTATCGCGACCGCAACCGCTCATTCTCGCAAGTCGCAGCGTACGAGAGCGCCGGTTTCAACTTGACTGGCGAAGGCCAGCCCTTGCGCGTGAATGCAGCCCAAGTTTCGGCTTCTACGTTTCCGCTGTTGGGGGTTTCGCCGGAACTAGGGCGAGTCTTCACCGGTGACGAAGACCGTTACGGCGCCAGCCGCACGGTCGTAATCTCTCATGCGCTGTGGCAACACCAGTATGCCGGCGACCCCAACATCCTGGGGAAAACTGTCAAGCTGGACGAGAAGCCGTTTACGGTTGTCGGCGTGATGCCGGCCTCGTTTCGGTTTCCTTTTGATGGAGTTCCGCTGTCGGAAATGGCCGATGTCTGGACTTCCGAGGCGTTTGATCCCGACCTCTTGAAACCCGAAAACCGGACCCGAGAATTTGGCGTGGGATTGATCGGGCGGCTCAAGCCAGGTGTCTCGCTGGAACAGGCGCAACAGGATGTTGCGTCCATTGCGGCGGTGTTCATGCAGCAATATGGCTACAGCGGCACGGTAAAGGTGTCGCCCAAGGTACATCGGTTCGCGGCCTACGCCATGCAAAAGGCACGCCCTCTGCTGCTGCTCCTGGCCATGGCAGTGGCGTGTCTGCTGTTGATTGCGTGTGCGAACGTGGCCAACCTGTTGCTAGCTCGCGCCAGTCATCGTAGTCACGAAATGGCCATCCGTAGTGCCGTCGGCGCGAACCCGAGCCGGTTGCTACGCCAATGTTTGCTAGAAAGCATGCTGCTCTCCTTTCTTGGCGCCGGGGCGGGAATTGCCATCGCCAAGGCGACGGTTGAGGGCCTGAGGCGCTTCGGCCCCACCGATGTACCGCGCCTGCACGATGTGGCGCTGCATCCCAGCGTTCTGCTATTCACGCTCGGCATTTCGCTACTATCGGCGGTTGTTTTCGGTCTTGCTCCTGCGTGGCGGCTCTCGCACGTCGCTCCTCAGTCTTCTCTGAAAGAATCCATCCAGACCGGCCCCGCACGCGGAACACAACGCTTGCAAAATGCCGCGGCGACCCTTGAAATCGCCGCCGCATTGGTGTTGTTGATCAGTGGCGGATTGCTGGGGCGAAGCTTCATGCGTCTTTTGAATTCGCCCTTCGGATTCGATCCCAACGGAACTTTCGTCGTGCGCACTCTGTTTGATCGCAGCCGTTACCCCGACCCAGCCAGGCGCAACACGGTTCAGAAACAGCTGTTGCAGGATCTCCAGCGTTTGCCGGGTGTGACCGCCGCCGCTGCTGCCAGCCATCTACCCCTCAGCGATACCCGGCAAATCGGATTCCGATTGGAGCGTGCCGCCGCCGACGATTACCACTGGGCGGAGAACTCGTTGATCAGCCCCGGATACTTCCGTGCAATGGGAATCTCACTACTTAAGGGCAGAGACTTCTCTGAGCAAGATATTCCCAGTGCGCCTGACGTCGTTGTCATCAATGAGACCCTGGCGCGGAAATTCTTTCCCGGACAGGACCCGATCGGCCAGCGTTTCCAATGGGGCAATCGCGATTACATGGTGATCGGCGTGGCTGCCGATGTACACATTTCGGCGCTGGATACCGACCCGCAGCCGATGATCTACTACTCCATGTTTCAGGTGGAGATGGGCAACAGCGGACGCACGGCGTTTGTGCTTCGCAGCAATGCCGGGGACGAGGGGCTGTTCAGCGAAGTCCAGAAACAGATCTGGACCGCCGACAAAGACCTTCCGCTCTACCACACCAGCACGCTGGCGACCCTAGTGTCGGAATCGCTGGCTCAGCGTCGCTTTACGCTTCTGCTGCTGAGCAGTTTCGCCGGAATCGCGCTGGCGCTGGCGGCAATCGGACTCTTCGGCGTGATCTCGCAACTGGTCGCAGATCGCACTCGCGAATTTGGAGTGCGTATGGCCCTCGGTGCGAATCGCAGCAGCATTTACTGGCAGGTGCTCCGGCGCGCGGCGGAATTGGGAATCGGCGGCTGTGTCCTGGGCCTGCTGCTCTCGGTGTTGGCGTCGCGGCTGCTCGCATCCAGCTTGTACCACGTCAGCCGTTTTGATCCGTCGACCATGTTGCTGGTGCCGTTGTTGCTGCTGGGAGTTGCATTGTTTGCCGCCTATTGGCCGGCGCGGCGTGCTACACAAGTCGATCCCATGGTGGCGTTGCGCTATGAATGATCTTCGATTCTATAGGAGACGCAATGATTAACGGAATGAATAACTACCTATATAGCAGTATATTCAATGCGATACACGGAATTACTCTAGTATCACTTGTGGCGGTATCATCCCTTGCAACAATCAGCGCTTCGGCCCAGAACCTGGTCGATTACTCAAAGCCGGCTTCTCATTTTCCCTACTTCGTGAGCCCGTATGTTGCCCATCAGGTGCCCCCGCCCAGTTTCGGCAACACTCCGCGCATCGAAACCATGCTCAAGGATGGCAAGCTTCGGTTATCGCTGAGTGACGCGGTTGCTCTCGCTCTCGAGAACAACCTTGACCTTGCCATCGCTCGCTTCAATCTCTCCATTGCGGACACGGATATTATGCGGGCCAAGTCGGGCGAGAGCGTGCGCGGTGTGGCCACTGGATTGGTGCAGGGAACTCCCGGCGGCGGCGTGGGAGGTTTCGGCAGTGGGGCGCCCGGCGCAGGAGCAGGTGGCACCACTGGCGGCGCGGGCGGTGCGGGTGGCGGAGCTTCCGGCCTCGTACAGTCCACCTTGGGTGTGGGCACCAACATCGACAGTTTCGATCCGATCATCTCCGGTGGCATGGACATCGAACATGCCACCTTTCCGCAGTCGAGCCCGGTATTGTCCGGCGTAACGTCTTTGCAGCAAAACTCCGGCGTCGCCAATTTCAACTACACACAGGGATTCGCATCGGGCACGTTGCTGACTATGGGCTTTAATAACGACCGTATCACTAACAACAGCCTGTTCAGCATTCTCTCTCCGGAGTTGGATAGCAGTTTCCGCTTTTCCCTCCGCCAGCATTTGCTGGCCGGCTTTGGCTTTGGACCCAACATGCGCTTCATTCGCATCGCCCGTAACAACCGTGAGATCTCCGACGTGGCTTTCCGTGGGCAGGTTATCTCCACGGTTTCGCAGATTCAAAACATCTATTGGGACCTGGTTAACGCCTACGAAGATGTGAAGGTTAAGGAGCGATCGCTGGAATTGGCGGAGAAGACTCTTTCCGACGACCGTGAGCAAGTGAGAATTGGCGCCATCGCTCCCATGGAAGTCATGAAGGCGGAGAGCGAAGAGTCCGCCCGTAGCCAGGACTTGCTGCTGTCGCAGAACGAGCAGCAATTGCAGGCGCTGCTCATCAAGAACGCCATCACTCGTGACCTGAGCGACCCGATTCTCGCCTCGGCCGAGGTAATACCCACCGATACCATGAGCATCCCCGACCAGGAACCGGTGATGCCTATTCAGGACCTGATTGCCGACGCGCAGGGTCACCGTCCGGAATTGGCCGAAGCGCGCATTGATCTGACGAATCGTGAGATCACCCGCAAAGCCGCTGCCAACGCCATGAAGCCTCAGGTGGATTTGGTCGCGTTCTACGGGGCCTACGGTTTGGCTGGAATACAAAATACGGCTTATGCGGGCACTCCCCTTTGCAACAATCCTCCCTGTGCGCCATTACCTCCGTCGGGATACTCCAATGCCTTCAGCGACCTGTTCAAGAACAATTCTCCCGACTATGCGGTTGGGATCAACGTCAACATACCGTTACGCAACCGGGGTGCTCAGGCTGACCAGATCCGTTCGCAGCTAGAGTACCGGCAGGCGCAGTTGCACTTGCAACAATTGCAGAACCAAATTGGCATTGAAGTGCGCAATGCCCAGTTTGCCCTGACGCAGAACCGCTCCCGGGTTAATGCCGCGCGCAAGGCCCGCGACCTGGCCCAGCAGACCTTTGACATCGAGCAGAAAAAAAAGGCCCTGGGCGCTTCCACCAGCAATCTGGTCTTGCAAACAGATCGCGATCTGGCGCAAGCGGAATCGAACTTTGTCGCGGCCATGTCCACCTACGAGAAATCGCACGTGGAGCTGGACCGCGCAACCGGCCTGACCCTGGCCCACGCCGGCATCGAGATTGAAGACGCGGTGCACGGTACGGTGCAGCAAGCCCCAACTTTCTCGGGCGTAACGCCCCGCACCATTGCCCAGGGGCAGGATTCCAAGGCGGAGCAAAATTGACCCTCGTGCAAAGTCCGACTGCAGAAAAGGATAGAATTCATCCACGTTCAACCATCATGCCTGCCGCCAGCCATTCCGGTTCGCGCCTGCTGATCGCCGACGATCAGCGCGATGTGCTCGAAGCCCTGCGGCTTCTTCTCAAGCCCGAAGGCTTCGCCGTCGAGACCGCCACTTCGCCGGCGGGGGTACTAGATGCGCTTGGCCTCCGCGAATTCGACGCCGTCCTCATCGACCTGAACTACACGCGCGACACCACCTCAGGCCAGGAGGGCCTGGACTTGCTGTCGCGCATTCAAGCGGTGGACAGCACTCTCCCCGTGATCGTAATGACCGCGTGGAGCAGCGTTGACTTGGCCGTCGAGGCCATGCGGCGCGGCGCCCGCGACTTCGTGCAAAAGCCCTGGGAGAACGCACGCCTACTCTCTGTTCTTCGCACCCAACTGGAACTGGGCGGGGCCTTGCGTCGCAGTCAGCGCCTGGAAGCTGAAAACCGTTTGCTGCGGGCAGAAGGACTGCCCAAGTTCATTGCCAACGCGGAGTCTATGCAGCCCGTGCTGCGCTTGATCAGCAGCATTGGCCCCTCGGATGCCAACGTACTCGTCACCGGCGAGCATGGCAGCGGCAAAGAAGTCGTTGCCCGTACCCTGCATGCGCTGTCCAATCGCGCATCCCGCCCGCTGGTTGCCGTCAACACGGGCGGCCTGCCCGAAGGAATTTTCGAGAGCGAACTATTCGGCCACGTGAAAGGCGCGTTCACCGATGCTAAAACGGACCGCATCGGCCGTTTCGAGCTGGCGCACGGGGGAACGCTCTTTCTCGACGAGATTGCCAACATCCCAATTTCCCAGCAGGCCAAGCTGCTTCGCGTGCTCGAAAGCGGCGAGATGGAGCGGGTCGGGTCTTCGCAAACCCGGCGGGTGGATGTCAGAATCATCTCTGCCACCAATGCCGATCTTGATCAGGAAGTCAACGCCGGGCGATTCCGGCAAGATCTTCTCTTCCGCCTGAACACGGTCGAGATACAGATCCCAGCGCTGCGCGATCGCCGTCAGGACATTCCTCCCCTGGCCACCTACTTCCTGAGCCGCTACTCCGAGCGCTATCGCAAGCCGGTCAAGACCTTTGACCCTCCGGCCATGCAGGCCATGCTGGAATACCCCTGGCCTGGCAATGTGCGCGAGCTCGACCACGCCGTCGAGCGCGCGGTTCTGCTTTCAAGCGGAGACGCCGTGCGCAGCAGCGACCTAAGCCTGAAAGCTCCCCAGGCTGGCACGCAGCGTCTGGAAGAACTGAGCCTGGAGGAAGTCGAATCCCTCTTGATTCGTAAAGCAGTCGACCGTTATGGTGGCAATATCAGCCAGGCGGCTGAAGCGCTGGGATTGAGCCGTAGCGCACTCTATCGGCGTCTGCAGAAATATGGAATCGGAAGCAGCTAACCCGGTCCGTCCACCGGCCGCAGTTACGGCTTCGCCCCCGCCTCGCATTCGCCCCCGGCCAAAATCCAAACGCCATCTGAGTCACGAGAACCGCATTCTTCTGCTGGCGTTGGGATCCGGTGCAGCCGGGGTTGTACTCACACTGCTGCTGCTCTGGACTGGCGAGCACGATCCGAACACCCGCTGGAGCCTGACTTCCATCGTTGTGCTGCTGTGGGTGGGTTTCGCTTTCGGCTTGCGGGCGGCCGTGATCCGGCCCTTGCAGACTCTCTCCAATATGCAGTCCGCATTGCGCGAGGGTGATTTTTCTTTTCGTGTGCGCGGCGCGAAGTCGGGTGATGCCCTTGGCGAGCTGATGCTTGAAGTCAATACGCTTTCCGAGTTACTGCGCGAGCAGCGCTTGGGCGCGATGGAAGCTGGCGCGCTCCTCACCACGGTGATGACCGAAATTGACGTTGCCGTCTTTGCCTTCGACGGCGAACAAAGAGTGCGCCTGGTAAACCGTGCCGGTGAGCGCCTCATGGCCCAGAACGCCGAACGCCTGCTGGGCAAGAGCGCCGAGGAACTCGGGTTGCTCGAATGCTTGCAGGGGGAATCCGCCCGCACTCTGGAAAAGATTTTCCCCGGACAGTCCGGCCGTTGGGGCGTCCGCCGATCGGTGTTCCGCCAGGGCGGCAAGCCGCATTATCTGGTAGTTTTGGCTGACCTGAGCCGCGCCCTGCGCGAAGAAGAGCGTCAGGCCTGGCAACGCCTGGTGCGTGTGCTCGGACACGAGTTGAACAACTCGCTCGCGCCCATCTGCTCCATCGCAGGCAGTCTTGAAGATCTCATGAAACGAGAGGTTCGGGCCGCGGATTGGCAGGACGATATGCGCCGCGGACTGCGCGTCATCGCCGACCGCTCCGACGCTCTCAGCCGCTTCATGCGCGACTACTCCCGCCTAACGCGCCTGCCCAAGCCCGAGCTTCGGCCCATCGATCTGAATGTGCTGGTCAAGACCGCGGCCAGCCTGGAGACCCGCACCGCGGTCGAGATCGAGCCTGGGCCTGCGATCACCATGAACCTTGATTCCGATCAGCTGCAGCAGGCGTTGATCAATCTGATCCGCAACGCGGTGGACGCCTCGCTCGAAGCCCGAGGGAAAGTCCGAGTCGGCTGGACCAAGAACGGTAATTGGGTCAATCTCATCGTGCGCGACGAAGGTCCCGGCATCGCCAACCCCGGTAATCTTTTTGTACCGTTTTTCACGACCAAGCCTGGAGGCTCAGGCATTGGCCTGGTCCTCAGCCGCCAGATCGCCGAGGCCCACGGCGGCACGCTCTCGTTGCGAAACCGCGACAAGGAAAAAGGTTGCGAAGCTGTCATCCAGCTGCCGCTCTCGACCTGAAT
>Ga0070765_100000056_pt1 | contig 79121 bp, 129 predicted proteins | sample HubBroMetageWFT5_FD_71516 | JGI IMG/M metagenome (GOLD analysis project Ga0070765, IMG submission 71516) | Warmed and freeze-thawed soil microbial communities from the Hubbard Brook experimental Forest, New Hampshire - Hubbard Brook CCASE Soil... | ecosystem: Environmental > Terrestrial >...
GCGAGTGCAAGCAGCTTAGCGTTGGATACTCGACGGACTTGAAGTGGGGGAAGGGAAAGACTGCGGACGGGCTGCTGTACGACGCAGTACAGACGGACATTCGCGGCAATCACCATGCGGCGGTGCCGACAGCGCGCGGCGGAGACGTTCTCTGCATAGGTGACGCTAAGACTTGTTCCAACTGCGGAACGACGTTACCAGCAAGTAACCCTTCATTTGTGCAGAGCTGCCCTAGCTGCGGCATGCGGCAGACGAGTGATGCGGGGGACGATTACGACGATGATTGCCCCGAGTGCGGAGAAGAGTGGGACGACGACGATAAGTTCTGCAGCAACTGCGGCCGCAAGCGAATGACGGACGATGCGGTGGGGTTTTATTGGGACAGAGAGTTCTCGGAAGAGCAGCGCAAAGATCTGGCCAAGAGCGGTGCGGCAATGCCGGGGGGCAGTTTTCCTATCAGCAACACCAGTGACTTGCGCAACGCCGTGAAAGCGGTGGGACGGGCTAAGGACTACGCAGCGGCCAAGGCTCATATTATCAGTAGAGCCAAGGCTCTGGGGGCTACATCTGAATTACCCGACGACTGGGTTAAGTCGACCAAGGACTCACTCAACGGAGATGTAACGATGTCTACTACTCTTGTGATCGACGGCATCCCCGTCGAGTTTGTTAATGACGTTGGTGCCAAGGTTGTGCAGAAGCAGATTTCAGCTCTGCAGAAGCAGGTGGCAGACGCCAAGGAGAAGGCCGACAAGGACGAGGCCGACGATATCGAGGAGAAGCGCAAGAGAGAGAAGATGGAGACGGACGCCAAGGTGGCGATGGATGCAGCGGCCGGCAAGATTGCCGCTCTGGAGAAGCAGGTGAAGGACGCCGAAGTCACGCCTGAAATTCTCGACAAGTTGGTGAAGGACCGCATGACGGTTATCGGGAAGGCAAGCTTGGTACTCGATGCCAAGACGTTCAAGATGGACGGCATGAAGGTCGAGGACATCCGGCGCGAGGTCGTGTCGAAGAAGTTCGGCGATGCGTTCGTTAAGGATCGCAGCGACGCCTATGTCGAAGCCGTCTTCGACACCATCGAGGCGGGGAAAGGCGGTGGGGGTGCCCGTGATATCGCCGACGCTCTTAGTCGTCCTGGATACCGGGACGGAACGGCCGTCAAGGCCAATGATGCGGCCTACGAAGAGATGGTGAGGGAAAAGCAAAACGCCTGGAAGCCGAAGACTGCAGCGGCCTAAAGCCGTCTGCTGATGTTTCAACGCAGCAGAAGGAGAAATTAGATGCTGCAATCACAACCTGTTCAGACTACCTTTAACCGCTACCTGACGCCTGCTCATGCCGGTATGGTGGCGACCACGAGCGGATGGGATGCCGATACCGGCATCGCGGAAGCGGCATCGCCGAATGGTATCGGCTTTGGACTCGCAGTCAGCTACAGCGGCATTACGGATCGGGGCTGCGTTCTCGGACAACTGAGCGGACGCGAGTTCTGGGGCATTACCATGTCCGATCCGACGCTGGCGAACATCAGCGTTAACCCCGGATTTACCGACCTCTATCAGGAAGGCGAGAACGTCGGCGTCTTCGTGCGAGGGGATATCTGGGTGCTGCCGCTAGGCAATGTGACGTTCGGCGACGCTGTCTACTTTGACAGTGTTACGGGGCAGCTGGGGGATTCAGGCATCGCCAATGCAGTGGCGCTGCAGAATGCACGGTGGATGACTTCCATTCCCGATAAGGACGTGCATGTGCCCAACCTGTTTGCCATCGTTCGGCTGGGCGCTTCGGCGCAGTAGAGTTTTTATATCAGTTCGTCGGGGGCCAGTCCCCCGGCTTGTTCCAAAAAATGCGGAAAGGCCTCCCAACGGCCTATTGGAACAAGGAGTTTGACCAATGCGCATTCAACTCGGAGACTCCCAACAGGCGTTGGGATTCCTGATTCAGCAGACGACTTTCATCGAGGCGGAAGTCTACAAGATCCAGTACCCCGAGATCATCTATCAGCAGCTGATCCCGATTGATACTTCGGCCAACGAGTGGTCGAAGAGCGTTACCTACTTCAGCATGGATAAGCTGGCGAAGGCCGACTGGTTCGACGGCCAGGCCACCGACATGCGGTTTGCCGACATCAACCGCACCAAGTTCGAGCAGGGCATCGAAATGGCCGGCATCGGCTACCGGTACACCTTGGAAGAAATCGGCCAGGCGATGATGATCCCTGGACTGAACTTGACGGCTGAGCGGGCAGAGTCGGCACGCTTCGCCTACGAGCAGTTCATGGATCGGCTGGCCTACTTTGGCAGTGTGTCCAAGAACTTCAGCGGACTGTTCAACAACCCCAACGTCACTATTGTCTCGGCTATCGCGGACGGCACCGGCAGTAGCGCACTCTGGACGGCGAAGACGGCGGATCAGATGATCCGCGATATCAACATCACCGGACTGACCGGGGTGTATGAAGGGTCGAACACCGTCGAGATTGCCGATACCGTCCTGCTGCCGATTGACGCTCTGAGTCAGCTGGCCAATACGCGGGTGCCCAACACCTTCGGCAATGCGTTGGACTATATCGCCAAGTACAATCTGTATACTTATCTGACTGGTGCGCCGCTTACTATTCGTGGTGTCCTTGGTCTGGGTACCGCTGGTGTTGGCGGTGTCGGGCGAATGGTTTGCTATCGGAAGAACGACAGGTGCCTGAAACTGCATGTACCGATGGTACATAGGTTCCTGCCCGTGTGGCAGACTGGGCCTATCACGTTCGATATCCCTGGGATTTTCCGTACTGGAAGCGTCGAAGTCCGTATTCCGGGGTCCATGCGCTACGTTGACGGCATCACGCCAGCATCGCCGGCAACGCCGTAATCCCGTCCGCGCCGTGTCCGCTCCCACGGATAGCTGCAAAACGGCGCGGATCAACTAGGGTGCGGGTTTTACTTCTCCAAGGCGGCTCGCACTCTCTTTTCCAAAAGGTGAAAGCAGATGCAACTGTACGATATCGTGAACATGAACAAGTGCCCGCGTGTCTTTCACGACGGCACCGAGGAGCAGCGCAAGATCCACCTTGATCCAGGTGAGAAAAAGCGCGGCGTCAAGCTGGCGGACTATGTCGTCAAGTTCTTCTCGACTCGAACGGACGATATCAAGATTACGCCGGCAGCGCCGGAGGAAGTGCAGCCTGAGATACGAGAGCCGCAGCTTACCCAGGTGCAGACTAACGAGCAGAGGCAGCTTGCCGATACGCGGCAGATGAAGGCGACGCAGGAAGCACGGGCAGCAAAGAGATAGGGAGAGTAAGTCATGTCATATTCATTTAGTGTACGTGCAGCAACTCGGGCTCAGGTAGGTGACAGGGTCTGTGAAGAACTTGACAAAGTAGTCGCTGCGCAACCCATACACTCTGCTGATAGTGGACCAGTCTTGAATGCGGCAAGCTCATTTCTTGATCTATTACCTGCCCCAAGTGATCGACAGGATTACTACATCTCAATCAGTGGTTCTGTTGGTTGGACTAATAATAACGTCATTACTGCAGCTAGTGTTAGCGTATCTGCATCATTGGTAGCCAAAGAAAAGGTTTGAGAGGATGCTGCAGAATTTCTCTGGATACTCCGGCGACGACTTCCAGCAGAAGTTTAATGTTGGTGGAAGTCTGAGCGGGGTTACGGTGTTCTGGAGCCTCTACGAGCAGCTGTTCGGGGTGCCGAGTGGAAGTCCCATTTTGGTGAAGACGAGCCAGAGTGGAGGCGGGATAGAGGTGATGAACTCGCCTCCGTCGTTTACGATTAGCTTCGAGGCTGCTGATACCAGTTCTCTGCAGGGCAACTACTACCATGAAGCCAGAGTCGTGAGTGAGAGCGGGAATATTATCACCGAGGTGCAGGGTATCCTTACCGTCAATGCGACGGAGCCGGTGCCATGAGCGGTGTGACACCTGCAAGTTTGCGGCTGGTGTTCCCTGAGTTTGCGTCGATGTCCGACGCTCAGATACAATTCGCTATTGACCAGGGCGCGGGACGGGTGGACAGCACCTGGGGTGGGGATCAGGTACTAGGCCAGACGTACTACGCCGCGCATGTCTTGAGCCTGGCGCAAAGAGCGCAGAATGACAGCGGGCAGCAAATTGCTAGCGAGAGGTTTGGGGAAATCAGCATCAGCTACAAGACGCCTCAGCAGCCGACTGCCGAGAATCCTTTCGATTTGCTGACGACTACGTTCTACGGAGCACAGTATCTTGAACTGCAGAAGCTCAACTTCCCGGCCGTGGCAGTGATATAAGCGATGTTCAATTACTCACGAGCGCAAATTACCGCCAACTCTATGATACAGAAGTACGGTATGCCGTGTGTGTTGAGGAGAGCGAGCGGAGACAGGCCTTGTACTGCTGCAATAAGTGAGTTCACGGCGATGGAGCGGTTGGGGAAGGTAGTCAATCCGCTCGATAGAAAGGCGTTGGTGTCGGCGCTTGATCCGAGCGGTGCGGCAATAGTGCCGCCGTCGTTCTCGTCTCCTGCGGATAGCTTGATAACGTTCATACCGACGCCTGGACAGCAGAACAGCTGGAATGGGGCAGAATGGGTTGATCCTAATGGAAACGCTCTGGTGCAGGATCAGGTGCTGCGCATCAATGAGCCGCCTACTTCAATAGGCCCAGCCGACACGCCGATATTTTATAGATTGATGGTTCGTCGATGAGCAATGGCGTCGATACCAGGGAACTGATCCTTGAGCGGTTGGCGGTGCTGCTTGGAGAGGTAAGTGGAATACAGAGTACGTGGCGCAATCGGGGAGACTTGACGGATATCGAGCGGCCGGCAGCGATTGTGTTGGACGGACGGGAAAGGCTGAGAAACCCTGTCGAGGACGTGTATAAACTGAAAACGGTAAAGATGCCTACGGCTATCTTTACGCTTGAGCCCCAGATATTCGTGGCTCTACAGATGCGCGATGACGTTACCAATCTGACGGTTAATCAGGTGTCTGACCCTGTCGGGCCTGAACTGTCGATGTGGCGGATGCTGGTGAAGGACGCGGTAATCAATGACTCCGTGCTGCTCGATTTGGTAACCGTCAACGGGCAGATAATCTATAAGGGCTGCGATACCGATATGCAGACGGGGAGCATGATTGGTGCGTTGGGGGCCGAGATGCAGTTCTTCTTCGAGTTCTGCTACGTACTGTTTCCGTCGCAGGGATAAACGTTCCAAACAGTTCCAAAAAAGAGGTGCCGAATGAAGGAGAACTGATATGCCTACTGTTGCACCGCACTCAACCTCGCCCAACATCGGCAACCTTGTCGTCGGGCGTGGGTTCATGTCGATCCAGCTGGAGACTGACTTGGCTCCGGTGGATTGCGGAAACGTCACTGAGTTCAAGTTCCAAGTGAAGCCTACGTTGCTGGAGCACTACTCTTCGCGAGAAGGCGTGCAGACTAAAGATTTGGTCGTTGTCACTCGTCTGGCCGCTACTCTGTCGGTGAAGATGGAGGAAATGACGGCGCGCAATATGGCATTCGCGCTGCTGGCAACGCCGCAGAACAAAGTGGGGGGATCGTACACTCTCGACGCGCTGACGAACCCGCTGTTCTACGCTTCCGTCTTTTTTACGGCGACGAACGTCGTCGGGCCGCAGTGGGCGCTAAATGTTCCCTTGGTTATCATCTCGCCGACGACGACGACCGAGCTGATAGCGGCGGGATCGGGGACTTGGGGCACCATAGAACTGCAAATGGATGTCCTAAAAGACCCGCATTCCGGGAACTTTATAGTTGCAACGGCGTCGGATATCAACTCCCCGTAGAGTAACGTTTACGCTGATGCTCTCGGTTCGGTGGGCGTTTATTGTGCTCTTGTTGTGAGCGCGTAGCCCACCGAACATTTTCAGGTTCATAGTTTCCGTCGTTATCGGGGTATCGGTCTAAGGTATGCTGAGGCGATGGTTTTCTGCCAACGTATGCGAGGAATGTTTCATAGCTCGTGCGCCACTCTTCGCATACACGTATTCCACGTCCGCCGTAGTATTTATAGTAGTGAGTGTTGGGATTTTCACACCGCGTTATCATAGACCTCCAAGCAATATACTCTGTTGTCTCTTTTCCATTTCCTCCCTCTCCATGAGTCTTATTCCTTTTGCCAGAGGCTTCAACTCTCCAACAACCACAACTTTGGTTAGTTCCAGGTCTTAGGTTGGTAATGAAAACTATGCATCGTTGTCCGCAAACACACTCACAAAGCAGGCGCCTAAGCATATACCCTTTAGGCATACGCTTGCGTCTAACTTCACCAATTACGGTTAAGCGATCGAAGACTCTGCCAATGTAGTTGGCTAAAGGTTTGCCGGTTTGCGGATGCTTGATTGGCTTGGTCGAATAGGTAATATCTTTACCAGCCTTGGGCATGGGTGCCTCCTTGCCAGGGGTTAGGGCTGCCGAGGCGTTAGAGCGTCTCGACGGCCCGTACTTTACCAGAGAGGCGTGAAGGGTTCAAGTTCCAATGCCTGCACTTAGTCTGTTGGATATCGCGCCGCGTATTGAAACGGTGAGCATCGGAGGCGATGACACGGTGGAGGTGCGCGGCGTTTCCGCGAAGAGCATAGCCATGCTGCTGGGGCGATTCCCTGAGCTGGCGAGGCTCGTGAGCGGTGTTGCGCCGACACCCGAGCAGTGGAAGGAAGTAGGCCCGGCAGCGTTGAACGCCATTGTAGCGTGCGCGTTGGGCCTCCCTGGAGACAAAGAGGCAGAGCTGCGCGTCGAGAATCTGTCGCTCGAAGCGACAATGGACATTCTGACGACGTGCGGGAGGCTCACCTTCCCAGGAGGTGTCGGCCCTTTCGTCGCTCGGTTAACGGCGTTGACACCGACCATGCCGCCGCCGCCAACCAAGGCTCAGCCTACCAACTCGCACGCGCCCTCGTCTTCCTTGAATGTGACAGATACCCAAGCGTCTGGGAGCTTACTCCCCGAGCAATCTCCGCAATCTGCTTCCTGAGAGCCAAGGAAAAGAAGCGGGAATTTAGAGATAATCTGTGGTTGACAGCTACGGCCAATAGTCAAAATTCGGAAGCCATAAACAAGCATCTTGAGAAATGGAAACTGGAGCTTGAAAGTTGGTAGCTATACGCATCTACGGCCAAGGTGGGGAGCGCGTCGGTGCGCTCTTTCAGAGAAATGTGTCCAGACAGGCTCAACGAGTCCGCGATGCCGCACGAGGTGCTGCAGAAGACGCTGCAAAACAGATTGAAGTCCTTGGTTCGGCAGACATTGCCTCGTCTGGCAACTTCGGCCCGTCATGGACGACGGGACTGCACGCGCGAGTCTCGCAGGGCGGAGGCTCAATCCGAATTGACGTGACGCACGACATTCCTATTGCTCCTGTCTTCATGAAGACGACAACTATAAACGGGAAGCCGCTTCTTTTTATACCGCTTAGCTACACAGGATTGAAGGTGAGAGCTAGGGACTATGGAGGCGCTCTTTTTAGGACTACTCGCAAAAGCGACGGACTGATTCTGTTGGGGGATGTTGACACTAAGAAGATGATATATTTCGGTAAGCCGCAAATTACAATTCCTCGCAAGTGGAGCACACTACAAATTATTAGACAGGCAGCCAGTGATATGGCTGCGTTTTACCGTGCTCGTTTCAGGAGTTCCTGATGCACTGTACTTATTGCGGTTCTAATCTTCACAGTTATGCTTGTTGCCCTAAGACCTATTCTGGGTCAATGCGACGGCTGCTTTTAAGATGTGTCTACTGCGGGGGAACTGACCATAACATCAACGCCTGCCCAAAGACTTGGAGCGGTAGTGCGTCTAGGTCTTTCCACCCAGACACTGTTGCTGATCATTTCGTCAAGGATAAATAAATGGCTGACCCGGAAGTCATTATCCAAAAAATCTCGCTGGAGGGCCAAGCAGAAGTTATTGCTGCCCTGACCGAGCTTGGGCGAGCTGGTGCCGAGGCGCTCAAGCAGTTGGAGGAAGGCGGAGCCAGCCTCAGCAAGGTGTTCCTGGAGATTACGGCAGGAATTGCCGGCGTCACTCTAGCCATGAGTGCGTGGGCTAAAGTCAGCAGTGACAACGTCGTCGAGATGGAGAACCTGGCCAAGCAGGCCGGGATTACCGTCGAGCAGATGACAACGCTGCGCGGATCATTTGCTACCTTCGGCGTGAGCGGCGAGCAACTATCGTCGTCATTCCGCCGCATGTCCTCGATTATTGAGCGCGAGTGGGAGTCGATAAAAAAAAGCACTCGTGACGCCGTTGACACGGCAACGAATGATCAGCTCAAGCTGCAATCGTCGATCCTAGGCGTAACATCGGCACAGGTAGCGGCAAGGAATGCCGCTGAAGCTCTACAGAGAGCGCGCGGTATAGAGCCGTTCGTTGATACTGATCCCGAATTGCAAGCGCAGCGCAAGCTGCAGGATGCCTCTTCCGCGTACCTGGAGGCGCAGCAGAAGCTCAAGGAAGCGCAGCAAGCCCGTGCGGAGGCCGCGAAGAAGGCCTGGGAAGACGAGAGGAACAGCATCCGGGCAGTAAGTGAGGCCGTCAATGGTTTAGTGACGGGAACAATGTCCTGGAGCGAGGCAGGGCAGAGAGCTGAACTGTCGATACAGAACATAATCAAGGGACTGATAGCGGGAACACCTGGGGCGAAGGAGGCTCTGGAAGGATTTAAGGGAGGCCTCACCGACATCGCAACGGCGGCTCCGACCGTGTACCCGGTGCTTACGCGAGTCATGGATCTGTTCCATAACCTAGACGACAATGTCACCAAGGCGGCGCTGTCTCAGCAACTGTTCGGCCGGCAGTACTCGCAAGCCGTTATCAACGCTTTCTCTCAGGGCAGTGCTGCTTTCGAGGCGGAAATGGCCCGTCTCAAGGCTTTAGGTTTCAGCTATGCCGGGGTAGCGGAAGCTGCGGAAAAGTTCGAGCACGCCACCAACAGCCTGTACGACCGCCTGCGCACGATATCCTCGCAGATAGCATTGTCGTTCGCTCCCAGCTTCACCAAAGGAATTGAAGAGTTCACTCACTGGGTAGAGGAGAACCGAGCCAAGATTGTCGAGTGGGGATCGGCAATATCCGGCATCATCGTCGAGACGTTGAAGTCTCTGGGATCGGCTCTCGTCGGCATCGGAAGCACGATTAATGCTCTTGGCATCCTGCTTAATCCTGTTGCTGCAGCTTTCAACAATGTGTTTGGAACTCAAGTTACCGGTAGCGTTCTTGCCGTCAGCGCAGCGATTGGAGCACTGACGGCAGCACTATTCGGACTGACTGGGCCTCTGACGGCGATAGCAGCGATAGCCATAGTCCCGGTGCTAGGTCACATCCTGGACAGCATCTCCAAGCTGGTGACGGTGACGGGGTTGTGGTCGCTGTCTCTCAAGGATTTGGCCGACCATGCCGAAGTCAACAAGCAGAGGCTTGCCGGCATTTTCGGCTTAGGCGGCATCAGCGCCGAGGAAGCGATAAGGCAGCACAAGGAGATAGAGGACTCCTACTTTAGGAAATGGGACGAGATTGTCAAGAAGTCGGAAGAGGCCAACAAGAAGCAGCAGGATCACTCCAAGGATACTGCCGACAGTCAAATCTCAGATATGGAGCGGGTAAAGTCCGCATCAGTATCCCACACTGAGTCTAGGAAGTTCGACGAGTACGGAGAGAAGACAGTTGGTGGGGAAGGAGTATCGGCTCCTCTAACCCTAACACAGGGGTTTGGACCTTCCGGTTCTACTCCTGATAAAGTAGTCAGTGCGGCTGACAAGCAAATGGCTGCTGCCAATAAGCAGCTAGAAGCAGCTAATAAACATGCCGCAACAGTGGACATTGCCGGGCAGAAAACCGCAGTTGGTACCGGAGGCATCAATGTCGCCGATGTACTGAAGGAGCGTGACAAGAATATAGCAGAGGCTGCTTTTCACGGAGAGAACCTTGAGGGAGTTCCTACCTCAAAACGCTCTCCAACGGAAGCAGAACCTGCATTGGGCTCGGGAAGCGGACTCGTAGTTGGTGGAGCAGTTACCAGTGGGTTGCTGCTCTACGGATTGCTTCAGCGAGTAAGAGCAGCCGCTGCCGCAAGAAGATCGGCAAGTCTTCCGGCAGAGGAAGGAGGCCGTCCGTTCTCGGCTGAAGTAACTCCTGAAGCTCCTACTACACCTGCAGCTGAGTCTGCTCCCGCTGCTGAACCTGCGCCATCCGTCCCCGCTACAGGAGCGTTTCAGGGGGCCAATGGACGGTGGCAGTTCAGGACAGAAGGAGGTGGAGTACGCTTCGCTACCAGGGCAGAGATAGCCCTGGCTCAGCCGGGAGTACGCACCAGTGGCCGCGCAGCGGCATTCGAGGCAGGAACCTACCCGCCGGCTCCAGAAACCGCAGTGCCTCCTCCGCTGGAGCAGCCTGCCGTATTTCCGAGGGAAAGTGCGGGCACTCAGGCATCAGGACTGCAGGCTGGAAGAGAGGCAGCGGCTTTTGGCGGATTGGGTGAAGTCATCGGCAAGAACGTGGCGCTGGCACTTGTGCCGTTGCTGACGTCGCCGCAGCCGAAGCAAGCACCGGACGAAGGAAAAGGAGCACCGCCAAGCTTCTTTGGGGCAGGGGCTCCGGGAGGGATAGTCAATAGCTTCATCGACCTGATGCAGAAGCTATCGTCCTTCGGCACCAAGGGAGAGATTGCTCCCCAGGAGTCCACTCAACAGCAGACTGTGTCTGATAGACTCTCTAATTTCGGCCAGAGCCTGATAACGGCGTCAGACGCTATCGTTCAGTTCGTTAACTCTTTGACCTCTACACCACAGCCGCAGCAGAAAGCGGAAGGCGGCATAGTCGGAGGGCATGGTTCGGGTGATACCGTGCCGGCGATGTTGACGCCTGGCGAGGGCGTTATCCGCAAGGACGGCAGCAACCTTGGTGAAATGGTGATGCACTTTGCGTCGCAGGGAATGTCCATGGGCGGCGTCGTCAAGCGATTTGCCGAAGGGGGCCTTGTCGGACTGCAGACGCAAATGGTGCGAGGCTACGCAGGCGGAGGTACGGTGTCGGCGGCAGTCCCGTCCGTGGCAATGCAGGGGAGCGACAGCATGCATACCATTGACTTCCAGATAAACGGCCAGCCGGCGGCAACGGTGAAGGTAGCTGGAGTGATTAGGGACATCGCCCAGCATTCGGCTCGCCAGCAGTACGGCCGCACCGGGCCTTCCCCTCCGTGGAAGGGATAACAGATGCCAATCCCGACTACGCTGCTCACCATTAGCGTGCTTGGCGTGCCGATTTACTCGGCGCGGGGAGTGACGCAGACACTAGATATTATTGAGGCCGCATCAGTGCAGCGGCGCACCGTGAACGGTGACCTGATAGACCTCAGCTATGCTCCGTTTAGGAAATACAAGACTACAATCACTTGCACCGACCAGCGTTCTCCGTCAACTGATAGCATATTTCCTGGACTTGTAGTTCAGATAGGATGCGTGGCCGAGCTTGGGTTTCCGGTAGGAGGAACGCCTAACCGTCCCGTCGTTCCTGGCAGTGAATACACTGAGGCAAACTTTACTTACTACAGGCCGCTGCTGACGATGATGATTAAGAGCCCAGGCATTCAGAAGGTTGAATGGCAAGGCTCCGTAGGCTGGACTCTTCCAGCTGAAGAGGTCTGAGAAAATGTCGGTATTTTACTCAGCATGGGTAGACGCTACTGACACCGTATGGAACTCATCTTTCCAGCGTGAAGACCTCGATATTACAAGTCTGGAAATCGAACATCTGGAAGGACAGTGCCCGACACTGCAGCTGGAGATACGCAATCCCTACGTCGGCCTGCTAAATCTTGGGCATAAGCAGTGGCTCTGGCTGTCGTGGCAAGACCCTACCGGACACGTCTGGCCGCTGATATTTGCGCGGCTGGTGGCAGTGCCGGGAAATATCTTCGGCGAAGTGGTGACGCTGCACTTCATCGCGCAGCCGACAGACTTCTACTTTCAGAAGCAGGCAGTAGCTGAAGGGCTGAAAAAGAGGCCTAATTACGACCCCGTGTTCTTGGACTTGGACCACCGAGACGACCCGGACAGCGTTCTGAAGGGGTGGACCAAGCTCTATCACGTAGGAAGATTGCCTGAGACTATTGAGACTTCCTCTCCGGGGGTGGTGACGCTGCCGGTTACAGTGTCGGATATTTCGATAGGAGAGGACGGTACTGAGTATTTCAGCGAGGAAGACGTTTTTTATGACTCGGTGAAAATGGAGGTGGATCAGCAGCCGATTACGGCGGTGGAGATATCGGGAGCTGTATCGTGGACGCAGGCCGACTTCGGCTACGTCGATATGGGCAATCGATGGTTCTACAGCTACACGGGGCAGAGCTTGCTCAGCGGCTGGCCGCAGCCGGGAGCGGGCATAGGACAGGGATGGAGTGTCACCTTCGGCGTGGCGTTCGACGTAAATCAGATAAACAATGCAATAACGGGAAACATAAATACCTCGTGGCAAAATCTGGAGGCGACGCATACGATTGGCGACGCCATGTCGTGGAACGTATCGGTGTCGTATCCGGTGACTTCGGCAGCCATGATTAAGGTAACGCTGACGGAGATTATAGTTGCAGGGCTGATTGATCCTGATCCCGACGCGGTGGATCACCCGACAGCGAGCATCAAGGCTACCTATCTCTATATCCCGTTGTGGACAGTATCGACGTGGCTGAAACTGCAGTACGCAGCTAGTCGGAGTCGAACCGAATTTGTTGCGTTTGTGTTGCGCAGCAACGTCCAGCCGGTGATTTCGTTGCCTCCGGCTCCGCCGTTTCCGGCAACGCCACCCGAGACTGAGCTGATACAGTTGAAGGGCGCAGACGTTGGCGTGCCGTTAACCTCTTACAATAACCTCACCGGGGACGCCTTCCACCCCGTCGATATTCCGGGATACACAGCTGGAGTCCTGCCTCAAGTATCGCAGTCCATGATCCTGGGAGCGTCGTGGAGTGGGGGGGAGGCAACGATAGTCTGCCGTACCAATCCAGGCTTTCCGGTGGGCGATACGCCGGGCATTGCTCCGGGGGACGCCTTTCAGATTGCCCACATGGTGCCTAGCACCTGGAACGGAAATTGGATAGTCGTAAGTACTGCAATCCTCCAGTTCCATTTTCCTGATGGAAGTCCCGGCTATCAGTTAGTGCTGACGATGCCGAGTGATCCGGGGGCACCGCAAGCTGGAGGTGACGGCTACGGCATGCCGTTCTCGCTGCCTCCTGGAACACCCAATAACCCGTACATTCCGCAGCCGCTCTTGGAACAGGACGCCTTCATATTTCTGGCGAATACCGCCGTTCCTATGTACGGGTGGGGATCAGGCGTCTTCTACATTCCCATTGCCGACCAACGTCGGCGTTCCTATTTCCCCACGGATAGAGGCTTATGGAGTCTGGAGTATCTAATCAGCGTTGCCGTTGCGCGGCTGGCAATGAAAGCACGTGTGGTGACGATATCGTGGGACTGCCGTATCGAGCGGCTGCTGAGTATGTCGTGTCGGTGGAACGCCTCGATAACGGATCACCGGCTGCCTGGGGGAATAGCCAGCGGCAAAGTCATTGCCTACAAGATGACGGGGAATGGAGACAACGGAGAGCTGCTAGGCAATGTTACGATAGGGTGCAGTGTAGGCATGGGAGGCCACGTCGTCAGCGGAGACGGAATCGGTGTCTATGCCGACAGCGGCTACATGCAGCTCGGCTACCAGCAAATGGCCGGCAACGCTATTCCAATCCTGGACGAGAGCGTATCCTACTCGACACCTCTGGACGATCCCAACGACGACGGCCTCACTTTCCCGCTGACAAAGCAGCAAGCCGTAGCCTCGGAGCAGGTGATAGGCACTATACAGCAGCAGCAGGCGGCACTTGCTATTGGTATTCGAAACACCGTTATCGCTGCGCAGCTTGCAGCGGGCATTGTGCCTGGGACGAATAGAGCCTTGGTCTTTCATTCCATCGGCGAGGATATTGCTACCGAAGAGAAGATAGCGTTTCTCAGCAACTTCGGTATCGGCTACTACCTCTACAACAATCCTATCTATTATTCGTTGGAAATGATGCCAGTGACCAACGGGCCTTTTACAACTCAGTACCAAATAGATGTTAGTTTGCTGGAACTGCCGCAGACTATCAACTTGGCAGCAGGAGCGCATCCGTGAGCGCAATGGATCAGATAGTTCGCCCGTATGTCAGCGGTGTCGATACGCCGGGGAATCCGACGACGATTGAGCCGTTCACGCGGACGACGATTGCGCCGCCGACGCCGGTAGGATTTGCCGTGCTGCAGGTGGGGAGAATCGGCTCGACGAAGACATTCAGCGGATCGTTGAATTACAGCATCACCTACTACACGAAGAAATACCCCAAGGAGATTATTGATACTCCGGGGGCCACTATCCGTCCGTCGCTGAACATTCCCAGCATCCTGCCGCAGGGGCTGTAATGGACGAGAGAAGGCAGTCGTATCTGAAGAGAATCTATAGCCCGGACAAAAGCCAGTACGTGGACATTCCGGTTATCTATAATATCTCGTTTATCGACGCCAAGACGAACGGACAGGAATATGGGTGGAGCATTGATAATATCTCTGGAACCGACGTTTCTACGCGGAAGACGCATGTTCAGAGAGTGGTTAACCAGATAGGTGCTCCAGCGAGCAGCAATTATCCTGCAGCCGACGCTCAGACTGACCCGACGCAATACGTGGACGTAGAAAGGATAGACCTCTTCAACAATATAGACGCGAAGACTTTGGGACAGGAATACGGATACAGGTTCAATAACAAAGACCCCCTCTATATCTCGAAGCCGGGGGATACGCCTCCGCCGAGAACCTCGCATATTGTCCGCTACTACAAGAACAACGATCCTACTACCAATGTGTGGGTTGACTGCCAGCTGATTGACGAGCTGCCGACGATTGATCCCAAGTCGTCGAGTCAGGAGCTTACCCTACGGATACAAAACGCCAAGCTCGGAGATATGGTAGGGGACGTTGGGCCGAGCGGTGATCCTTATACTCCCACTATCGGTAACGTGGACCTGACGCTGCCGGCGGCTCCAGAGAGCGGGAGCGGAATCGACCCGCCGTATCGCTTGGACCCCTTTCAGAACATCGTCAACGTAAACTGGAGCGGCAGTGGCCCCCGCGACAGCGGACAGTGGATTTTATGGATGGTGCTGGGGGCTCCGCAGGGGCTCATTGGCGGGCCTCCCGTTGGGCCATGGTGGCCACCTCCTACCGCTATAGACGGAAGCGGATTTTCGATTGCTCAGCGTTACGACGACTGGTCGAAGTACGGCTATCCGTGGATGTTCCCGCCATGGTCGGCCTTTCCGGGAAACAACATTCATGGAACGACGCCAGCAGGAGCCGTGGCGCCGACTGACCTGTTCGGGGTTCATACCAGCACCCACTATTCTCCATTTGGCGGCTTGTCGTATTGGTATGACGGGCGGATTATAGATACCCCGCCCTTGAATCCTGTTTTAGCTTTCTCGCCAATTACCGAAACTGCAACGATTGGCTACTTCTATTCTTGGTGGCCGATTATTGGTTTGCCGCCTCGTCCCGACCAGCCGCCTCCGCCGCAAAGTTCGGGGTTCATTCAGCAGCTGCTGAATGGCAGGCCGTTTAGCTATGACACCCGGTTCTGCTCTCCGTACCCGCAAAATCTGATAGCTTCGGTTCAAGGCTTCACGTACTAGAACGAGGATTGAATGACCGGCATTACCTATAGAACGGTTGATCTGACGCGGTGGGGTGTCGGCAGCGGAGCCGACCTCTCGGCGACGCAGATAGACCTGAATTTCTGGACGTTGGCAGAGCTGATTGCGGCGCTGCCGACGACGGCAGGCAGGGGAATAGACTACTTCGAAGTGAATGGGAGTCTGCTTCTCATTCACATGACGGATCACTCGATACTGGGGCCATATGTTCTCCCGGTAGCGCAGTGGATCTTCCGAGGCGAGTGGCATCCTGGAGCCTACTACGTACCACAAAATGTGATAACGTTCGACGGCAGTGTTTATCTGGTTCTCTGGCCGCACTTTGCAGGGGGAACGTTCGACCCCAACGCCAATGACGGCATGGGGCATCAGTACTACGGCCTGTTGCTCAGTTACCCCGGACAAGTGATTCCTGGCGGCGGGACGCTGTATGAAGCTCTGTTAAAGAGAAGCAATGCCTCGCTGGATATGTACTGGGGCTTCCCTCCATGGGCGGTGCCTACGGGAGGCGACGCAGGGTGGGTTCTTGAGAAGCACTCCAGCGCCGATTGGGACACGATATGGGTTCCTCCACCAGCCGCTATTATCGGATTGCCTCCGGGGGGAGCCACTGAGTCTCTGCTGGTTAAGCACTCTTCAAGCAACTATGACGCTATTTGGCAGGCACCTGCCGACTTCTTGACTTACGTTGCTGCCAACTTCAATCTCAACGCAGTGTTCAATCCAGGATCCCAGTACTGGGTTGACGTTTTAGACAGCAACCAGCACTTCTTTGGCGGCATTGTTCTCAACTCTGCCTCAACTCCGGTAGCTGACGGTGGAAGTGGAGTCCTCGGCAACTTTACCTTCAATAACGGCCTGGGGCCGCATCAGTGCGGACAGAACAACGGAGCCTTTACGATTACGGCACCTGCTGGAGCATGGGCGGACGGTGCCTGCACTATCCTGATAACCAACGACGCCAGCGCTGGAGCCATTACATTTACCGGCTTTACGGTTGGCAGCAACACCGGAGACGCTTACGTCACGACTAATGGATTCAAGTTCCTGCTGCATCTGCGGACTATCAGTGATCCGGTTCTCAGTACTCAATACTCGACTTATCAGTGGCAGGCGCTTCAGTAATGGTACTCAATATCATAGGAGCGTCTTCTAGCTTCATTCCCAGCAGTGGAGGGCCGCCACCTCCCGACACTGAATGGAATCCTGCTGACAAGAGCGCCAACGTTGTTCTGACGAACAACAACCTTACCGCCAGTGTTATCACTATCGGCGACGGTGGAGTCCGCAGCCTCAGCAGCAAGACAAGCGGCCTCTATTATGTCGAGCTGACATGGGTTAATGCCTCCGGAGGGGCCAGTGGATTTGGCATAGCGACAGCTGGCGCTACCTTCACCGGAGCGCATGACTTGGCTGCCGACGCCACGAACGGGTGTATTTGCTACTGCACGTTTGGCTCAGGGGACATCTACTACAACGGAGCTAATGCCAGTGTGGGAATGGGTGCAGGCCTTGCCAACGGCGATACCGGGTGCCTGGCGCTGGACATGACTCACCATACCTTCTGGACACGCAGGAACAACGGCTTGTGGCTCAATAGCGGAACTGCCGACCCGGCGACGAATACAGGAGGACTCTCAGTTCCACTGTTTTCAAGCAACCCAGCTTTCCTCGCCGTCTGTTTCAGTGGCAGCAGCCTATCTCAGGTAACGCTGAACGCTGGAGGTACGGCTTATACGTTTACGCCACCAGCAGGCTTCGGAGCATGGGCTTAGTTAATGTAGTTTCCGTCTTCGTCAGTGCATAACAGCCCAAGATGTCCTCCCTTTTTCTCGCAACGTATTTCATCCATTCTATTTGCAAGAAGAAGGATAAAAACGCAAGAAGAAACAAAAGTGTGTAAGATACTAACTTCATTTTGGCAGTCCATTCTTCAGCCAGCAGTTCAAGGCTGCGGCGACGGGGCCGGGAATCGGTACGCCATTAAGCCAGCGGTGAACCGTCGATCTGTCTACCGACAGAGCTTCGGCAAGGCGGCTGATCCAACCGCTCTCGCCGAAGAGTTTGATAGCCGACTTTCTCAGTTCTTCAGCCGTCACTGCGTTCCATTTCCTCGATAAACTTCAGGACAGTCTCCGAGAAGCCGTCAATGTGAATCCAACGGCCGTAGCCGACACCGTTCTTATGACTTGCTACGTTTATCATATAAGAATGTCGCGCGACGGGATCAGGAACCCGGTCGTGGCTCTGTTCGTCGCTGATGCAGATAAGACGATCGGCAGGCAGCGTGTTTATCGCGGTTACTGCAGCACCGAGCATGGTACCTTGATGCGACTGAGACTTGATTACTGCATCGACACCGGCCATGCCGCGACGAGGCGGAACTTCGACGCAGTGATTCGAAAAGGTGAACACGCGTACATTGCCGGGAATGACTGAAGCAAGGGCTGCAGCTGCATCAATGCGCATGAGGTCGGACTTGCCCGACATTTTCGTATCCATTGACCCCGACACGTCCACCAGGACGATGGTTTTGCCGGGAAGTACGCGAGCTTCGGCGATTGCCTCGCAGAGGGCCTGGTCAATAGCTGGCTCAAGCTGCGGAGCAGCACGAGCTGCTGCAACATAGCGGAACGGATAGACACGAGCGGCACCTTTGCGGGCGACGATTGCCTTGCGAATAAGGTCAACGTCAACGCCGCTCTCTATCATGTTGCGCAGGTTGCGCAGAAGAGCGAGGTAGCCCAGCTTACCTTCCTTGAGCAGCTCGCCGAAGGCTTCCTTCTTGTCTTCACCTGCGGACAGACGGGCTTCCCAGGTACCAGCATCAGCCGCACCCAGCTTATCGTCGGCAAGTTCCTTCCAAGTCTGCTCAATGTGAAGCAGACGCCCGGCTTTCTCGGCATCCGTATCTCTATCAATCTTGCTCATTGAAGGGGGCTTAGGATGCGTCAGGAACATTACATCGCGCAGCCGCACATTACCTCCTTTGGCGTACTTGGCAAGCTGGTAGCGATCGAAGCTGGAGAAAGCTTTTGCAAGTCCCTTCTTGACTTGAGCCGAGAGCGGCTGGCGCTTGTCCTTCCAATAAAGTGCGACGAACTCGCCAATCTCGTCGGGACGCTGGATAACTTTGGAGAGGGTATCGCTGACGATCGCGGTGCCGGCATATAGCCGTGCCATCTCACGCACGATGAGCAGCGGAACGTGACGGAGGTTGAAAGCAGAACGTGCTTCGATCGCTACAGCCGCAGCAGTGCTTGCAGGAACAGCCTTCACGGCATCGGCAATCTGCTCAGCAACAGTCTTGCCGTCAACGTAGAAATTGTCTTCCCAGAGCAGGCACGGCAGCACCAGCCGGCGCAGTTGCTGTACACCAGTGATATGCTTGGCAGGAGCGCCTTCGTGGGTGAAGATTTGCGGACGCTGGGACTTGACGTTGATGCGTGACATTTTTCTTCCTCCAAGGGTCGCCCACTGGAGAGCGCAGAGACGAAAGCGGAGGAACGGTTAGAAACGGGTTTTGGCGCCTTGCCACGCGTCTCCTTGCGAAGACGTGTATAGGAATCGAACCTATCGCTTTTCCACAACAAGTGGACGAAGTATCCGTCTCATTCACCATCCGCAAATCTCAACGCCCAGGAACAAGGCGGAAACGGTGTCTTTCTGAAGCGAAGTAACCGTCTCCTTCACCATGGGCAGGACGCTTAAAGCACATCCTATTGCATAATGCAATAGACTTTTTTCGTTAGGAATAAAGTCATGAGCCTGTACGATATCCATAACCCAGGGCGCAATCCGCGCGAGTTCTACGACGCGATGCAGAACCGCTATCGGCTGAACAGAGGCGAGCGGGCACTGAGCGTCCCTCTGGACAAAAGTGGTGCAGCATCGCTGCAGGGCTTAGAGGTGATTGAGCGGACTGCTCCTCCGGTTAATAGAGTTGTCGAGAAGAGTGCCGCTAAGACTCCGCTGTTGATAACCGGACACTGGGGCATCGGCGACAACATACATCAGCGTGGGCCTATCCGTGAGCTGATGAAGAGCCACGAGGTGTGGCTGGAAACGTGCCATTATCACATCTACTGGGATTTAGTCGAGCAAGGGCTTAACCTGATTATGCGGCCGACGAGGCTTCGGGCGCAGGCAAAGACGGTGGAGCGCGAGCGGCATTTATTCAAGTTTCCACCGCTGCCGAAGAATGCCAAGCACTATCGCTTCTACTACAACAAAGCGGAAATCGACCAGTTCGGCAGTATCGCGGAAGCGATGTATGGCGTATGTAGCCTACCAATTCCTGAGAGAGTGGACTTCTCTATGCCCATCCCTGAAAAGTGGGTAGTGGATGCGCAGAAGTGGGTAGACAAATGGAATACAGGCGGCCGTCCGCTGATGCTGTATCGGCCGCTGGTAGTGCGCCGGGAGTGGCCAGCCACGTCGCGCAACTGTGATCCGAACGCTTACGCCGAGCTGTATCGGGAAGCAAGAGACTTGCCTCCGTTCTTTGTCGTCAGCTTGGCCGACCTCAAGCCTGGAGTCGAGGACATCGTCGGCGGTGAGCAGTTTGCTCATATCAAGCTGCATGGCGGTGAACTGGACTTCCAGACAATGGCAGGACTGTTCAAGCTATCGCAGCTGGTAATGTCGCCTGCAGGCTTCGCTCCAGTGCTGGCGCAGGCAGTAGGTACGCCCAGTATTACAGTGTATGGCTGCTCGGAATCGTTTTCGACTACCGAGCGGGCAGGGCAGCACTTGGCACCGACGCTGGGAATTGACCCAGATACCGTGCATAACTGCTACTCGCCGTTGGGGAGATGCGGCGCTCGCTGCCAGAAGCACATAACCCTTGAACCTGCCAAGGCCAAGGTGCAGGCATTCGTGAAGGAGGTGGTGCAGCATACCGACTCAATACGAGCCACCGCTAAAACGCTGCCCGCTGTGGTGACCGCACCGCTGCAGCGGGCACGTACCCTTATCTTCGGTACCAGCTATATCGACAGTGAAGAGCGGCTGCGGCTGCTGAAGCATTGGCTGGATACGACGACATACTTGAACCCAGACTGCGATGTGATGCTGGTGGATTCGGCTTCGCCGATGCTGAAGGATCTTGAATGGTACAAATTTGAAGGGAAGAATAAGCTGATAATGACAAGCTTCCCCGACAACATCGGCCACCTGTCGCGACGGAACACCTTGCGCAAGGACGGCTGGGGGAGGGCGTTTTCAGAGGGACTGCGCTACGCGATTGAGGAAGGCTACGAGTGGGTAGTCCATATTGAAAGCGACAGCCTGTTTCGTCGAGCTGTCACGCCTATCGTTGAGGAATTAGAGCAGGACGGAACGAAGGCTGCTTCAATACCCTTGCTCGGAGCGTTGAGTATAGGACGGGGCTGCGTCGAGACGGGGCTGATGTTCCTTAACGTCGCGTATCTGCGGGAAAGTAGGTTGATAGAGCGCTACTGCTGGCAGAAGCGGACGACGACGCCGGAAGCGGCTGTCTTTCAGATTCTAGGAAAGGACTTGCGCATGATGCCGTGGAAAGGCATGCGCAACGACCGCGACCAGGTAAATCATAACAACGTTTTGGAATATGACTGGATCACGCACTGCAACAAGGACGTTGGACTCTATGATAAGTTTGCAGAGGAGATACTGAAAAATGAAGATAGAGCTGGACAGAATGGAATTGCAGTTGCTGCGAGAAGCACTAGAAATCCTGAACGAGAAGGACGGCTTGGAACTACAGAAATACAAACAAGCAGAGGCACTATCGGAGAGACTGAAGAAGCACCAAGAAACTTAGGCCAATTTTGGGTTTGGTTTGAGACGGTTAAGCCCAAGCTAAACGAGCATCGCGGGCCTGCCCATATGCGGCGCGGCGACACTTTCGAGAAGATTTTTAGACATTTGGATAAACTTGGGCGTCCCATTCGCATTGTCGAGACTGGTTGTGTGCGGGAGCTAGACGACTGGAGTGCAGGTTACTCGACTGTCCTGTTTGATAAGTACGTGAAATCTAAGCATGGATTCTTAGTTGAAAGCGTAGATATTAATCCGAAGAATGCTGAGCTATGTCAGCAGCTGGTAAGTCAAGTGAGAGTAACAACTGGAGATAGCGTTGAGTTCTTGCGCTCGCTGTCGGGAACTGTTGACCTCTTGTATCTCGATGCCATGGACGTGGATTGGAAGAATCCTCTGCCGTCAGCGCAGCACCACCTCAATGAGTTGATGGCAGCGTTGCCGCTCATCCGTCCCGATACCCTCGTCGTCGTTGACGACTGCCGCACGCCCGATTTCGACGGGATCAGCGGCAAGGGTGCCTTGGTGGCGGAGTATATGCAGAGAGCTGATGCCCAGATTGTATTCAACGACTATCAAGTCGGCTGGACTGGGCTTAAACCTGTACAGACTACATTGTTGAAATTGAACTTAGGCTGCGGGACGAACAAGATTCAGGGATGGGAAAACCATGACGCCGATGTTGACATTGCGAAGCCTCTTCCTTGGAACGACGGCACCGCTGGATTTATCTTCAGCGAGCATTGTGTCGAGCATATCCCGTACTACGACGCCATCAAGTTCTTCCAGGAATGCTATCGTATTCTGGGTTCTGAAGGTACTTTACGGATTACCGTGCCCAGCATCGAGCAAATCTATCGCAGTGACGACGTGGAGTACTTCAAGTTTACGGAGAAATGGCAGCAGTTAGGGGCTAACAAACGCGGAGCGATGCGTGCGATTCTCTACGCTCATGAGCATAAAGCGGCATGGACGGCGAGCTTACTGGAGGCGACACTCTACTACTGCGGCTTCACGAACTTGAAGCAGTGCCGTCCTGGAGAAAGTGAGCATGCGGAGCTGCGCGGCGTTGAAGGGCATGGCCGTGTAATCGGAGACAGGTTCAATAACCTGGAGAGCTTGGTGTTTGAAGGAACCAAGCCGCTGTTCAATCATGTCAAGAGATACGAGATAGATAGGAACAGCAAAACTAAGTGGACAGATTTGCAGCCGGTGGCGATTGTCGTGGGCGGCGGGAAGGATGTTTGGGCGGAGCTGGAAGCGGCCAGGCAGTTATGCCGAGAGAGCGGAAGAAGCTGGAAGCTTTTTGTCGTCAACGACGCAATTATGCACCTCAATGACGAGGTTGAAGCCTTTGTGACGCTGCACCCTGCTCGAATAGGAGCTTGGCTGGCGGAGCGGGAGAAGAGAGGATACAGTAGGCCGAAGGAAGTATGGGCACACGAGAAGCCGGCGCATAGCGGGGTAGATCGAGTTATCAACAAATCGCGCGGCTCAAGCGGCTTAGTGGCAGTGCATGTAGCTAGGCACCTGAAATATGACAAGATCCTGTTGGCGGGAGTTCCGATGTCAATGGACAGTGATCATTTTATCAGGAAGAAGAAGTGGGCTGCAGCAGAAACTTTCAAATCAGGTTGGCATGAAGCAAAAAGTGAAATTGCACCCTACGTCAGGTCAATGTCTGGCTGGACCAGACAGCAATTTGGTGCTCCTGATCCAGCCTTTCTCAGTTGACAAGACTTCTGGGCCTTATCCAACCCCGTCCTGACCCGCCCAAATCAACCCCGTCATACCAGAACCGCCGGGCCGTATCCCACCATACCGAAACCTGACAAAGGCACCGAGCCCATCCTTGACCGCCTAATCCGTACCTAGCCTGTTCTCATCCCGACTTGACGCGATCGCCTTGCCGAAGCTTATGCTAACATACCTTATGACGCCGCTACGCAGCAGACCACGACCGTCCGACCATGGCCGACCGTACCTCAACGCACCCAACCGAGAGTTATCAGACCCGAACACACCTTGACCGCCTGATATTACCAAGCTCAACCTGATCTAATCTCGTACCGCCTCGACCTTAGAACTTAGTGAGCAGATGCGCTTTCTCGCTCGCTGACGCGTTCGACGAAGGCGTCAAGCCGACCTTGCAGCTCGACAACTTCATCGGAGAGGTTAAGAGCTGCAGCGATTGCTTTTGCTCTGGTTAAAGCCGCTGATGCCCGCGTGAACTCGGCAATGACTGCCTCGCGAGCAAGGTCGTCATCTGAGCGTAGTCTGGAGATGGAAGCATAACCTTGTCCGGGAGATGCAGAGGGATCGCGGAGGAAGGCAGGGCACTTGACGCTAAATGTTTCGGTCGTGACGTTGACTCGCACCGACCTTATCAGCTCCCGTGCAACCGTCTTCTTCCAGTTACTGACTGCCTTCTCGCTGTCGAAGCATCCTCGTACAACGAAAAACTCTCGCAACGGAGACTCCTCGTTCTCTGCTTCCGCAACGACAATGTCGGGCGTAAGCCGTCCATTGTTTGACACTGCAAGCTCATGGAGCTTGTTAACTATTTGCTGGTTCATAGTTCTCTCCTTCTGTGTTAACCGCCTAAACGTACTGGGCCGCATCCAGTCGCGCCTAGCTACTTCGTGACGAATCACTTCCATGACCGCCTTAACTTGCCGCACCCAGTTAAGCTCCGCTCCACCTCGACCGCCAGACCTAAGCTCTCCGTAACGTACCACGCACCGACAGGCCGCAACCGCCTGACCCAACCGGGCCTCGACAAGACAGACTACGTCCCACCTCGCCAAATGCCGCCTAGACCGCCCCGTCTCAACGTACCTTACCTTTACGTTCCGTGACAGACTGCGACCGTCTGATCAGACCATAACAAACCTCAGGTTGTCATTCCGTAACCAACCTTGACCGCCTTTGCCCAGCCGGCGCTCAGCTTACTGAAACGTTCCGTTCCAGGACCGCCTGATCCGTCCAGACCTCACCCAGTTATGGCATGTATTACCCAGTCCGGACCTGATCCGTCCAGGCCGGGGCTTAACAGAGCGCGTTTACCCTAGACATTCCTTGACCGCTTCACCTAGTCCGAACTCAACGCTCCGTACCTCAACGCTCCTAGCTTTCCCGCGACAGAAAATCTTACGCCTCTTCCAACTGAGGCTTGCGCGATACGCTGCGCGTATCTTGCATTCGAGCGATTTCCTCATTGTACCAACCTAGCAATTCCTCCGATTCCAGGTCGTAGCATTCAGGATTCTTCAGTGCTTCGTCCTGAGCAACTCTGCCGCCTTCCTTGAGGATACGCTTGAAATCAGGATTATCCGGTTCGACGAGACGGAATTGGCCAAAAGAACCTGCTCCTTTTTCCTGACGAAAGTCGCCGACACCGACCGTAATACCCGCAGCGGCGAGCAGTTTGCTAACGGCTCCTGGTTGAAGCTTGGGACGTACGAAGTTGACAACGATCGAGCAGGCCCACTGCGGCAAAATTGCTCTTGTTCTGATATCCGGCGTCTTGGCAATGTCGGCTGACCTGACAACCGACATCAAAAGCTTGGGAACGCCATAGATGCCGATTTGTTGTCCTTCGACCCAAGTCAAGCGGCCGATTTCAGTTCTCTTTGCTCCGGGAAGATCGAGAGCGGCTGTAGCCATTGCTCGTTTGAATCCGGGAGCTGGAAACATCAACCGCGTCAGTGCTTTAGAGTCGGTGCTGCGATAAGTGGAATTGCGATATTCGTCGATTGGAATGTGCTTGAGGTTTGCGGCCTTGTCGGCGGCTGTCTTGCGACCCTTCGGTAGCAATAGTTCGTGCTTGGCTTTGGCCGACATTGCGTTGAAGATTAATGGGGAATTTCCGAGGATGCAGAACTCGATTTTTCCTTGCGAAATATCAAGAACTGAAATTTCCAGACTTTCCGTAGTCTTTGACTTGATAGCCATGATAGTCTCCCTCGCGAACCGGCCTATCAAGCCCGGAGCGCGATGATCAGGGGTTACGTCGTAACGCAACACCGGCCGCGAGGAAGTCGTGGATTGGGTGTCGCGCTCAGTCGCGTTGATAGCCGCGAACAAGGGTTGAAGAATGGATGCGATCGGCGCTAAAGTCAAGAGACTCGAACGTAGGAAGATAAGCCTATGCCTGAGCTTAAAGAAGAGGGAAAAGCTGACTTGATGCGTCTTCGGCTGCGGCGAGGGCGGAGACGGCGCCGGCCACGAGCGACAATCAGATTAAAGGCTAAGGTGAAGAGAGTACGCAAGACGCGGGACGGATGGAGGAACTGATGGACTACACCAGCTTGACTGCGGCTAATGCCGAGCGATGGGCGGCGTGTCAGATAACGGATAGCAGACGAAGTGAAGTACAGATTGCTGCAAGGCGTTTGGCAGCTCCTGGAGCCAAGCTGCGCTACCAGGCAGTTGAGGCAGTAACAGGCGTTCCTTGGTTCATTGTTGCCGTGATCCATGAGCGGGAAGCCAGTCAACGATGGGATACGCAGCTGGGGCAAGGAGATCCGTTACACTCGATATCCACGCATATCCCGCGAGGGCGAGGCCCGTTCCTGGATCATCCTGGAGACGTTCCAGGAAATGACGCCTGGCACCGGGCGGCATTGGACGCTCTTATTGACTGCCCTCCGTACACCGCGCGTTGGAAAGACTGGACAGTTGGAGGAGCATTGACGGCGACGGTGCTCTACAACGGCATCGGCTACGAAGTTTATCACCATGAAGCCTCGCCTTACAACTGGGGGAGCACGAACCAGCAGCAGCGAGGTAAGTACGTTCGCGACGGCGTATTCGATCCCAATGCTTGGGATTCTCAGATTGGCTGCGCCGCTCTACTCAAGGGAATGATAGTAATAGACTCATCCATCAAATTTGCTGACAAATAGAGCGGCCCTTCCTAGCGATGTGTAGGTACGGTCACAACGTCAAACCCGAAGCCAGCTTTGACCTTGCGGGCGAGCTGGACCAAGGCATCGAGATCGGCAGGCCAAGGATCGACCTTTCGGCATGCTTCGAAGTTGGTCTGCAGGTCAGCCAGGAAGCATACAGGTCCGATTAAGGCGTCCAATTCATCGTCGCTCATGGCCGGGGCCTCAATCCTTGATTTGGGTTAACACTTCAATATCCTCGCCGGAGGGTCCCTACATCCAAGGCTCGCAGCAGCCTACCTGACGCCCTATTCGGTTCCCATTTAGCGCGGTAGCGAGCCGCCCGGTCCGGATTCCCGGTGTCTAGTGGCGCGGAATTTCTCTCCATCAAACCAGCGACCTTCACTATCATAATAGCGGGTCTCCGGTTTGAAACCGCCGCTGTCACATTCCGTGCACAATGCTTCGACGATCGCGGTTCCTGGCGGGTCCGTGACATCAATCGGCGCTTCCTTCCTCCGCTTGCATTCAGGGCAGTAGAGCATGATTGGCGCCGGAGACGGGTCGCCTTGGGAGCCTTGGCAATGCGCAGCGTGGGGACTCGAACCCTCGCCTTGGTCATCTTTGGCCAAATAGCGGCGCCCTTCGCTATGTCCGCAGCGCATCGCCAAGCCCCTTATTCCGGAAAGGTCACTTCTTCCGGCTTGAGTGAGAACAGCCCGTGCATGCCTTGCGCGGTTTCTTTCTGCACCTGGAGCCGCAGTTCGCCGAGGTGGCCAATCTTCTCGCCGAGAACCCGGAGCCGCAGGCCGTTCTTCTTCCAAGTGACGATGAGCATGTCCGTCTCCCGTTGTTTGATAATGCGAATTTATGCCCTTGACGGATTAGTGTCAATAGCGTAAATAGGGATCGATGAAAATAAATGGCGCAAAACCGCAACCGCTTCTGGGCCAGTTAGACCGTGGCTACGCGCGGCGGTGGACGCTATTACCGCTGGCGGATCAGGAGCATTTCCTCGTGCGCGCCGGGCTCCAGGCGCGTCAAATCTACGTCGAGGGGCGCAGCGCCGAAACGCTTGAGACTCTGGTGAAGGCGGTTCGCAAAGGACAGTTGATCGGCGTGTGGGGCGGCCTGCGCGTGTTCGGTGAGACCCGTCGCCAGATCATGGCCGCGCTTGCGGCGATCGAGGGGCGGGGCGGTATTGTACTGGACGTAGAAAGCGGCGACCGCAGCGATAAGCGAGGCGCGCACATGCTTGACCGGGCACTGGCTCGGCTGCGCGGCGAACTGACCATGGCCGATCGGGCGCCCGAAATCGGCGCACTCGGCGGCACCGCTCGCGGCAAAGCGATGCAGGCGCGGCGCATGCCCGAGAATCAGGCCCGCAAGATTTGGCGAGACAAGAGCATCACAACGGCGGTTGCTCTGTCGCGCATGCCGGGATGGTCGAAGCCGACCGCATTGCGCTGGCTCGGACCAAGCAAACGGCCGCGAGGCCCATTCGAGGCAAAGAGGTAGGGAACCAGTTCGGCGGTTATATCGGCGCACCGCTGAATAGATCGAAGCAAGCGCCGAAATTCTTATCGGAGCTAGAACCCGATGGAAGAGTCGAAGAAGCAAGTCGAAGGCATGATTAAAAAGGGATTTATATACTTGACTCCCTCGGATTTCCGGGCTAGACTTTTGGCAGAAATCGAGGGATAGGCCATGAGCAAGAGCACCATTTCGACGTTCCAGTTGTTCGCGATGTTTCCCGACCAGGAGACGGCGCGGAAGTATCTCGAAGGGCGGTTGTGGCCGCAGGGTCCGCGCTGCCCGGTCTGCGGCCTGGGCGAGCGGATCACCGAACGGGCAAACGGCTTCTATCGCTGCAACCAGTGCAAGGAGGACTTCACGGTGCGCACGGGGACGATTTTCGAGCGCAGCCATGTTCCCCTGCACAAGTGGGTTTACGCGATGTACCTGCTCGTCACGGCACGCAAGGGCATATCCTCGATGCAGCTTGCGAAGGAAATAGGGATCACCCAGAAGTCGGCTTGGTTCGTATTGCACCGCCTGCGGGAAGCCTGCGGTTCCGACCTCAAGAAGCTGCAAGGCATTATCGAGATTGACGAAACCTTCGTCGGCGGGATCGAGGCTAACAAGCATGAGCACAAGAAGCTGAAGGCGGGACGCGGTACGGTCGGTAAGACGCCCGTGCTTGGCATGCGCGAGCGCGGCGGCCGAACCAAGGCGTTCAAGCTGGCCAACACGGAAGCGCAGACAATCCAAGACGTTATCGTGCAAAATGCTGAAGTCGGCTCGGTCCTGCACACCGACGAAGCGGGAGCCTATCGCGATCTTGGCGGGCTGTTCTTCAGCCACGACACAGTGAACCATTCGCTCGGCGAGTTCTCCCGCGCTGGCGTCACCACGAACAGCATTGAGAGCGTCTTTGCGGTTCTCAAGCGCGGGCTGATCGGCGTCTATCACCACGCCAGCCCTAAGCATCTTGGCCGCTACGTTGACGAGTTCGCCTTCCGGCTCAACGAAGGCAACGTCAAAAACCACACGCTGACGCGGCTTGACGCCTTCGTGGACGGCGTTGCGGGCAAGCGGCTGACCTACAAGGTACTGACGCAATGAGCGCGCCAGCAAAGCCGCCAAAGGCGCTGGACGCGATCGTGGACACCGTTCTGCGGTATCGGCCGAAGCCCAAGAGCAAGCCCGCCAAGAGACGGAAGCGGCGAGCGAGGAAACTCGCCAATGGCTGACCTTTTCGGTACCGCGCATCAAAGCAAATTGCGACCACACGAAAACAAGTTCCATTGCGGCAATGGGGACGACGGTAAGCACTATTGGATAACACCGCCAGAGCTTTACGCGACCCTTGATGCAGAGTTCCATTTCGATTTTGATCCATGTCCCTTCCCGCTGCCGAAAGGGTTCGACGGGCTTACATGCGAGTGGGGCCGCTCGAATTACGTCAACCCACCGTTCGGATCCATTATTCATCAGGGCAAGAAGAAAGGGCCGACCGCATGGGTTCGAAAGGCGATAGCCGAACAAGCCAAAGGCAAGAGCGTCGTCCTGGTCTATCCTGTTGATAAGTGGGTTTTGATGTTGTTGTCGGCGATAGGTACCGAAGTTCGGAATCTTGGCGACATTCGATGGCTTTCTATCGAGGACGGCCAGCCGGGAAAGGGCACCGGACGGCATATCGCGGCTTTCATACTGAATCCAAAATGAGGTACTGCTCATGCGCCAATCATCTAGCTATTGTGCCATGGGAGTCAAGTATATAAATCCCATTAAAAAGGCGTCCGAGGCCGAGAAATCCGAGGACGCAATGCGTTTTTCCCAAGCAGCTCTTAACGCCGCAAACGCTCTCGTCGCCATGTTTTTGAACTTGCACGCAAAGTAAACTAATCGGGCCGGGTGAAATTCCCGGCCCACAATTGAGGAAACCGTGGACACCGCCGACGTCGTTAAGATGCTTCGTGACAAATGCGAGCGCGCAGGCGGCCTGAGACCGTGGAGTCGGATGAACGGCGTATCGAACGGACACGTCAGCGAGGTTCTCAATGGTCACCGCAATATCGAAACGCCTATGCTCGCGGCGCTCAAACTTGAGCGTGTCGTGACCTACCGCAAACTGAAGCCGAAGAAGTGAGGAACCTGTGAAGCACATCGGCGCGATCTCCGGGGGCAAGGACAGCGTGGCAATGGCCGTGCTGCTCAAGGAGACGCATCCCGATCGGCAATTCCAATGGGTTTGCACCCCTACCGGCAATGAACCGCCGGAATGGTTCGCTCATATGAGATCGCTGCGCGACCGGATCGGAACTATCACGCCGATCATGTACCCCGGCGGTCTTGGTGCTCTGATCAAACAGTGGAATGCTCTGCCTAACTGGCGACAGCGATGGTGTACGCGCGTGCTCAAGATCGAACCGTTCGCCGCCTTCCTGATGCAGAGCGCGCCGGCCAAGTTCTATGTCGGTCTGCGGGCCGATGAGGAAGCGCGCGAGGGGGGCGATTACAAGGAGGTGCCCGGCGTTGAGATGGCGTTTCCGCTTCGCGAGGCCGGGATGGGATTGGCGGAGGTTTTGGACTTCCTGATGGTCCGTCAAATTCGGATACCGCGCCGCACTGACTGCATGCTTTGTTTCTTCCAACGGCTGATCGAGTGGTTCGAGCTGTGGCACGACAACCGCGAGGCTTGGATGGAGGGTGAACGGTTCGAGGAACTGACCGGCTACACCTTCCGCTCGCCAGGACGCGACACGCAGCCGGCTTCGTTGAAGGACTTGCGCGCGAAGTTCGAGACTGGTTGGATACCAAAGGACACGCGCCGCGATCCGCTCGACGGGATGCAGTGTCGTGTCTGTCGGATGTAATTGGATCAATCGCGGCTTAGAACGAGGGAACCATGGCACCGATGAGTGATTTTGCTTGGGTGGCTCTTGACCAGCTTAAAAAGGGCGACGTATGGGACGGCGACCTCGTTTCTAAATCCGGGCGATCGGAGTTGATCACGTTGGGTCTCGCCGAACGCAAGGGTCAGGGGATGAATGGGCTGACATTTTCCGGGCGCGAGCTTGCCGCCCGAACGGCGGGAAATTGGTCCACCGGCAAGCGACAATAGGGAACCAGATGGCTTGGTTCGGCGTGATCTCGTTCATAATTATCATTATTGCCCTCTGGCTTGGCATCGATTGGGCAAGGCACACATAAAATGGAGGAACGCATGCGGCCGTATGTTCTGGATTGCCCGTTCTGTGGTTCACAGCCAGCATTTGTTGACCTGGACGGTGGCCGAATCAAAATCGAATGTCAGGCCCACGATCTTAGCCATATTAGCGCCTTTGTGATCGGAGACGCTGCTACGCAGGCTGCTGATCGTTGGAATCGGCGACGCCATAAGAATTGAGGGACCGGATGCACTGTTTCCGAGTGGCCGTACCGACAACAAATAGTGCGCGGGACACATTTCGGCTCGCAGACGGTTGCTATTACGATTGTGATAGTGGAGAGGTGTACGTCATGGCGGCAGACGCTGCCGAGGTCGGAAAGATGGTTCCTGTCGCACTCAAGATCGAACTGCTTGGACTCTCCTTTCCACAGCACCAAAAAGTCAAATGAGGGAAGCAATGGACGTCGAGGATATCGGACAGAGCTTAGACAATCCTCCGCGTGAATGTCGCTGCTGTCGTAAACTCGTACCCTACGGTCAGCTTGCCTGCCGACCGCATTGGCGGATGTTGCCCGAGCCGCTTCGCCTCGCGATCATCTCGACCTATGGCAAACGCCACTGGCGAGCGTATGCTGAGAATGTCAGGCAAGCTGATAAGCTGTGGCAAGACGCTGGACTTTGGAAGCCTGGCATTCCATCTGGTTCAATCGACGTCAAAGGATAGGAACTGATGACCGACAAAGAGACTGACAAGGCCAAATTGCACCACCCTATGAGCAAGAGTGCCGCGCTAACCATTGCTGATCGATTACAGAAATTGGATGACCCGACATTGCGTTCTCCCGACGAGATAAGACTCGTCATTGCTGCACTACGGTACTATGGAAAATAACAGTGAGGAACGCCGATGGATCACGAACTGATAACGTGGGTTGCGGTTATCGGCCTGTTCATCATCCTGCGGCTGCACATCATGTTGCTTCAGCGGCGCGTCTCAAGTCTTGAGAAGTGGGCTAATGCGAAAAGCACTTCGGTAATCCATAAGTGAGGAACGATGGGCAATCTAATCAGAACCGAAGACGTGCTCGCTCCACACCATCTGATGGAGCTATTCACCTGTTCCGACGACGGCGAATACGATGGGCCGGATTTGGACGAATGTGGCGGCATCGTTCAGGTGTGTGAGGGTGTCTGGAAGCTAGAACCGGACGGCGAGCTGTGGCGATTATGGCTCAACCCAGTGTCATAGAGAGGAAGCCGTGCCAACAGAGGCAGAGATCGACGTAGCGGCTCGCGCGATAGCAAATGCGCCGCCTGACGAGTGGGAAGATGCCACATTTTTTGATCGATGCCGTTTACTGGCTCGCGCTGCTCTTGAAGCGGTGGAACGTTCACGAGAATCTGGATCATCAAAGGCATAGGAACTATTATGTTCAAAGATATTATTGCCGCTTTATTCTCGCTCATTGTTCTGCTACTTTTCGGTACTGTGCTTTATCTGGTTTTGACGCATCCTCCCACACTTAGCGAGGGTCAGGCGGCGATAGCTCAGCTTCTGCTCGGAGTTCTTGTCACTGCCTTTGCCGGCGTCATGAATTACTACATCGGCAGTTCGGCCTCAAGCACGAAGAAAGACGAAACTATTCAACAGGCAATGCTTAACGCAGGAACTGGTAACGGCGAGACCGTAAAGCTAACGACGACGCAACCTGGCACTGCTACAGCGACAAGTACTAAGCCAGCATCACTTGACACAGAAAAACCAACCCTGGTGGACAAGACATGAGCATGCCTGCATTGGCTGCGGCAGTAGCCGCAGAAGACAAAGCAATCGACGAAGTGGTCGCAGAAATCGACGCGGTGAGGAAGATACCGCTCGCCGTCATGAACCAGTCGTCAGTGATAACTGACACTGAGATACAGGCAATGATTCCGGCATTCTCTACACAATGGAACAGAGACCTCGTCCCGGTATGGGGTGTTGACCCTGTCATAATGAGCTTTGTGCCGAAGGGAGCAACGCCTCTGTCAAGTGCGTGGTGGCTCGTCTTCCTGGACGACAGCGATCAGGCTGGGGCACTAGCTTACCACGACTTGACGAATACCGGCTTGCCAATCAGCAAAATCTTCGTAAAAACGCTGCAGGCGGATCATGCCAGCATCAGTGTCGGTGCAAGCCACGAACTCTGTGAAATGAGTCTGGATCCGTTCTTGAACTCTGCGGCGCAAGATGCGAGCAATGTTTTCTGGGCTCTCGAAAATTGTGATCCATGTGAAGACGATTCCTACGGGTATGAGATAAACGGAGTTCTCGTTACCGATTTTGTTACTCCGAGTTGGTTTGGGCATCAGTATGCTGCTGCACCTTTCGACTTCGCCGGTCATTGCCAGTCGGCCTTCGAGGTGCTAAGCGGCGGCTACGCGCAAAAATTCTCCGAGGCTGGAGGGTGGACTCAGATTACCGGCTCGAAAGCGAGAAGCTTCGAACGAGCAAGAGCAGTCGTTGGCTCCCGGCGTGAACGGCGTATGCGATCGTGGAAAAGTTGGGAACGCAGCGGCGTTAAGTTCGGAACGTAAAGCTCTGTTGCCGCGTTGACCTCTTGAGAGGATTCCCTCAATGGACATAAACTTGAATGTAAACGGCACTCTCAACGTTACCTTTCCGCAGTGGCCCGAGATCAAGACACTGCTGCAAGGACTAGACGCCAAGCTTGATCTCATTCTGCAAAAAGAGGACTACCTCATGTCAGCATCGGACGACTTGGCCACTGCCGTGGCCGCAGAGGATACTACCATCGCCAGCGCCGTGGCGCTGCTCAACGGCATTCCCGCCCTCATTACCGCGTCGGCTACCGCAGCTGGGGTGGACGCCGCGACGATTGCCAAAATCAATGCGGATATCGTCGCTCAAACGGCTACCCTTGCCGCCGCCGTTGTTGTGGGGACTCCCGTCCCTCCGACTTCGCCTACCGCGCCAGTGATCACTCCGCCTGTCGCTACTTCCATGGCGCAGAAGGCCGTCGCCGACGCCAAGCGGAAGTAAGCTATCACGAACCAACAGTGCAGAAATTTACTTTTGCACTGTTGCATTATTGCAACTACATTTTTACGATTAGGGGTGTAGGTTCCTGTTCAGTTTCGTTGCTTCAGAACAGGAGCGTTTCATGGACCCCAAACTTGCTGCCGCCAAGCTCGCTGCCGCAGTTGCCGCCGTCAAAGCAGAGCTGGCCGCCAATTTCCCGCAGTGGGAAATAAACCTAATTCCCAACTTTGAGGCTAACGTGCAGCAAATGGTTATCGCTGCACTGACGGCGGCCGATGGAGTAACCAGCGCATGAGAAAGCTCCTTTTGGCGCTGGTCGCCACCACTTCGCTTGGTGCCTGCTCGACGACGACAGGCAGCGGCCTCACCCCGACAACTCTGCAGAATGCCCTCGTCGCCGGATGCGGCATCGTCATCTCGTCTGCATCGCTGCTGCAGCTCATCTCAGCGGCCAACTCGACGCTCACCTCAATCGACGCAATCGTAACGGCCGTATGCCAGGCCTATGCCGTGGCGTCGGCTCCGGTAACGACACCTAAGGGACGGCTTGTCTTCCGCCAGACGGCTCCGATTGCCGTCACCATCGGCGGCATCGTCGTTCCCATCACCGGCGCGAAGCCTATCTAAGCAACTATTTTTGCAGGAGTACGAAACATGAAATCGCGTATCTTCCTTTCTACTCTTCTTGCCGGCTGGGCCGGTTATGCAGGAGCGGCTGATCTGCCGGTGTACAAAGCGATTACGCCAGTAGCTCCATACGTCGTCCCTGCCGTGTCGTGGACGGGCTTCTACGTCGGCGGCCATGCCGGCTACGGCTGGGCGGCCAACGGCGGCGTTGCCGTTGACCCTGCAAACGCGGCGGCGAGTAACTTCCTTAACACTTTGGGAACGCCTGGATCTCTCGATGCATCGGCCAAGGGCGTTGTCGGCGGAGGCCAGTTCGGCTACAATCAGCAATTTGGCGCTTTTGTACTGGGCGTGGAAGCCCTGGTTGATGCCACCAACATGTCGAGCAGCGCCAGCCAGTTGGCCTCAGCCATGGTCGGCAAGACCATGACTCAGGCTGCGCTGATGTCGGGCACCCGAATTGACTGGGACGACGCCCTGATGCTGCGGGCCGGCTATCTGGTGACGCCGAATATCCTGGTGGCGGCCGTTGGCGGCTTGGCCTTCGGCAATATCTCCGATGATGCTGCAGTCGCCTGCATAGTCTCCTGCAAGCTCAACGGCTTCAGCAACAGCCCGAGCAACATTCATACGGGATGGACGCTGGGCGCGGAAATCGACTACATGGTGACGAGCAACATCATTGCGGGGTTGCGCTACCGCTACGTTGACCTCGGTACGCAGTCGTTCCTGGTGTCGGCAGGTGGCGCGGTTCCTGCAACCTTCAATGCGTCCGACTCGGCGCGCTGGAACGAGGCGACGTTCAAGGTTGACTTCAAGTTCTAGCCGTCCGGATTCACCCCCCAACGCGTCTTGACGGCGGATAGAGGGCTAGGCAGAAATGCCTAGTCCTTTTTCACAAACAGGAGGGCGCTATGGCGACTAAGTTTCCGAGGTTAAAGTCTGCCGGCCTACGTGGGGCAGTAGGGAGAGACAGAACAGAGACTCTATCGGTATCTGCGGCCAAGCTGGCGGCGCATCGGATTGCCGAGCTTGAGACAGAGAACTCGGATTTGCAACTGGCGGCAATGAAAACTGCTATCGACCTCGACCCCGGTGCGCTGGAACACTTCAAGCGCATGGTAAAGAGCTTCCGCAACCAACTGTAAGAGAATGGTTCTTTGTGCTATGGTTGAGCCTATGAAGGGAGTTGATAAGCCTGCAATTTATCGCATCCGCAATCTCGTTAGCGGTCGCATTTATTATCGGATCGGCAATACATCCAACTCGTCGCCTTGGAGTGCACCTTTGTCATCTTAGAAAGGGAACGCATCATTCGGTGAAGCTTCAACGATCCTGGAATAAACATGGCGAGGACGCTTTCATATTTGAAATTGTCGAACACGTTAACAAGGCTCAACTGATTGAAAGAGAACAGCACTGGATTGATGTCATGGATACAGCTAATTCAGTATTTGGCTTTAATGTTGCTCCGAGAGCGGGAACATCGTTAGGCAGGAAACATCCCCCAGAAGTTCTGGCAAAGTTAAAAGGCCCTAAATCAGCCAGTCATAGATTAGCAATTAGTAAATCTGCAAAACAACGGTGTAGTGATCTGACGGAAAGACAAAGACTGGTAGCTTTTAATGCTGCTCGGACTGGAAAGCCGGCGCCATGGGTAATAGAATCAAATAAACGGCGTAGAGGAAAGAAGCGTAGTCCTATGTCAGAGATAACAAAACGGAAGTTGCGTAGTCGTAAGTTCACAGAGGAAACTCGACTTAAAATGTCTATCGCTGCAAAGCAGCGCACTGACCGACAACGGAATAATTCCGGACGATTTGTTACAATGCAAACATAAGGAGACACACAATGAACCTCGGTATCGCATTCTGGGTTGTCTGGCTTATCTGGGTAATCTTCTCCTTTGCCGCACGTGTGGGCTATGTCGGGGAATACGGAAACCTTGGAAGCTTTTTGTTGTTCGCGTTCCTGTTCGGAATTTTGGGCTGGCAAGTTTTTGGCCCGGTTATCCATAAGTAAGGAGAGGAGTCATGGGATTGATCCTTGTCATAATCCTTCTGCTGTTCCTCTTCGGAGGATTCGGCATCGTCCCAGGCACCTCCTATGGCTACGGCTTCGGACACGGCGGGATTGGAATTGTCGGCATAATCCTGATAATCGTCGTAGTCCTGGTCCTGACCGGCAGGCTCTGATGCGCTGGAACGACTTGCCGCACATGGACTGGACAATGGTGTTAGCGATCGTACTGCTGGCAATTGCTCTGACGCTTGGCAGCAACTGGCTCTGGCCTCCGCAGTGGGGAGGGTGCTGAATGCATAATTACCTTTCGGATCATTTGCGGAAAGCACTGTCTCTTATTGCGACACAGTCTAGAGCTTACCGAGACGCCGCTACTGATCGCAAGGATGCTGGGGAAGCACGGCAATGGGAGGGTGTCAGGAATACAGCTGCGGCGGCTATCGCCGACCTCTGTGTAGAATTGCAATCGCCCGACAACTGCGACCTTGTCCAGGCCGATAACGGCGCTAGAGTTTGCAGGACGTGTCAGACGGCATGGTTGCGCGAAGCCGATGGTTGGCATTCGTTCGACTGGCACGGCAAATTTCCTTGGGAATGACATGCAACGGCATAAAGCCAAGCTGCGGGTAGGAGCTACCCTCGTCGTGGTCGCGATGCTGGCTGTAGCGATCTACATGATGATGATGTCTACCAACTGGATGTGGGCTCATAGATGAAAGGAACTGCGTCATGGCTTATGACTGTAAACGAAGTGAGTGCGACTGCACCTTCCTGGGGCAGTTGTGATGCACTGCTTCCCGTGCTGCTATCCAGACGAGATAGTGGAAGCCGAGCGCGTCAAGGAAGAAGAAAAGCCACAACGCCGGAGCTTGGGTAAGTGATGCGTGAGACGTTCCGCTGCCGGATGGTGCGTCCCAACAACGGCGTGTGGGATATCCTCCTCGTGCAGGACACTCACGACCAGCCGGCCGAGCTTTGGCTGTTCTTCAATACCGGGAACGTGGATCACGGCTATCGTCAGGGCGACGTGTACTTCGTGGAAATTAGGCCGGCAATGGGCGGCCTCGACGCAGGTGTTCCTACGGATAATGTAGATGTCTGAAGACGACAACAATTCTTCCAGGCCCGGAGTTGGGATACCGATAGACTCTCGCGGCGGCCCTACCGTTGATCCTACCAAAAACGTTTTGGACTTGGTGCGTGCCGAGAGCAAGTACCAAGACTCCATGCGCCAAGCACTCAAGGAGTACGAAGACGGGATGCGCGAAGCATCCGAGAAGTACCAAACGCTGATGGTCAGTTCCTCCGCCGTTCTCCGTGAAGCCGAGTTGCGGCTCCAGAATTGGATGAGGGACTCAGAGAGCAAGCGTGTTGACCAACTCGCTTCGCTGCGCCAAGTCTACGAGACGCGCATTGCCGAGATGTTGGCCGTTTCGGTTAAGAGCACGTCGGACCTCGTCTCGACCCAGTTGGTGCAAATTCAGGCAACGTTCAACGACAGGGTGTCCAAGTTGGAGCAATTCCGCTGGGAGAGCGGCGGCAAGAGCAGCGTCAGCGACCCCGCTATAGCGGATGCTCTAGCAAGGCTTACGAGTGGACTGTCTTCGCAGAGCACGGCTTTTGCTGAAGCAATAGCAGCAATGACGACGGCAAACGCCGAAAGCTTGGCCAAACTCAGTGCCAACGTGAGCACGATAGGAACTAGCGAGAACAGATCCATAGCCTCGCGCATGGGACAAGGCCAGCTTGCACAGTGGGTCGTCATGTCGGTGATGATGTTTGCCTCAGTGGGAAGCGCAATTATAGCTGCAATGGCTTTGCGAGGGCATCCGTGACCACCGACGAGAACGGGCAACGGATACCATGGTTGACATACGGAAGCTTTATCACAGTGTTGGTTGTACAGTTGGTAGGTGCCATTGTCTGGGCGACGCGGCTTGACCAGAGAATCAGCGTAGTCGAGGTGCGCGGCTCGCCCGAAGCTATCATGGAACTGGAAAAGCTGCGCGAGCGTGGTTGAGGAAAGGCAGCGTGTCGTGCTCATAGTTCAAGCCGAGCTGCGTGCAGAGCTGGAAAGGCTGAAGCATCCATGACCAAGCCAAAACCCAAGCCGCCACCTGAATCATCAATAGCGGCAACAGAGGGACGCATGGGCGTGGATCTGGCCAAGATGGCCGCTCTGCAGTCACCGACGCCTAGATCCTACGCAGGGGCTCTTATCGGCATCGCCCTGTTCATCCTGTTCGCGGCAATTCTCGCTCTGGCCGTCTGCAATCGGCTGATGTTTCTGGAAGAGAGAATGATGCGGGCCGACATCGGGTATCTCAAGGAAACGGTAGAGACGCTGCGCGCCGAGACGGATGCGCGAGAACTCGACCGTATCAGCGTCGAGCAGCTGAAGGAAGACGTGCAGACGCTGCGTGCATCAGCCGGATTGAGCGGTGCCTACGACAGAGAGCAGCTGAAAAAGTTCGACGAAGACATTGCGCGTATCTTCTATATTCTCCGTAGCCAGAGGCGGCCGAAATGAAAAACGCCGTTGAGCACTTGGACGAAGCAGTTAAAGGCATGCACGCGAAGATGTTCGAGCTGTTCGTGCAGAACGTTGCCGGCAAGGATGCTAGAGCAATTGAGAAATACCGGAATGGGGTTAAGGTTCTCGACGACTGCTATCGCGACGCTCTCGCCGTACTGACAGACAGTAATCGTTAATGAGATACACGAAGCCAGCGGCTACGAGCATTATCAGCACCAATGTATGCAGCTTCATGCCCGTCTCCGTTGCAGGACTCTAGCTCGCTCGGCGTTACTCTCCCGCAACGCTCCATGCGCTTCAATGCAGAGAACGCGGGCTCGAACGAGATCGAGGAGCAGAGGACTCCGCTGCAGATCCTCCACCAACGCAACTATCTCAGTGGTCTGCTGAGCGGCCCAAGCCTCAAGCTCTTCATTGGTCATGAGGCACATATTCGGTGATCTTGGCGGTGAAGAGAGATTGTGAAGCTTTGACAACTTTCCAATGCTCCAACTGCTTTTCCTCGCCCGTCTTTGACGATCTACTCTTCGTCAAATTTAACGGGAAAGTGCTCGCTTATCTTGAAGTTCTGATGGTAGATTCTCATCTCTTCCTCCTTGCCGGCCTTAGTGCCGGCTTTTTTATTTCCACTCATGGATATTCTTCATAGCAAACTGCTTGATAATATTCTCTTCCATTTCAAGATCGAATGCCCACAAGATCCATTGCTCCTCTGGATGATAACGATTACGCTTGAATACGACGCATATTGGCTGTATCTTGCGCTCACGTCGTTCTCCGCGCCAATTTGTATAATCGACAGTTACTGACTTATTGGGCTCAAGACTCATCTTTTCCTCACTGCCTTGTTGCTCTTGCGGCCTGGTTTATGCTTCGGCGGATTTCTCTTAGCTCCAGAGCGGCCATGCGGCGGGTGGGATGCAGCGTCAACATTCTCTTTCCCATGTACACGACGCGGTAGCCGTCCTGCTCCTGCAGCACCTTTGTCTGCTTGGAAGTGTTGACCATCGAAAGATACTCCTCCCGGTACGAATGCCATGACACTGAGAGCATCGGCAAGCTGGTTGAAGATGCTCGCTACCTCACCCTTCTTGCCGCCACTAAACTGCAGTATGTCGCCCTTTTCACAGAGCAGCAGCGATACGGACTTGATCCGCTCGAAGTCCATGTCGGTAGGCCCTCCGCGCCGTTGTAGTTCCGCGATACGCAGCGGCACGGCAGCGGATAAGCCGATGGAAAGAGCGAGGTTCACAAATCCTTTCCTTTAATCTTGAATCTGTAGCTTTCTATGATTTTAGCTGGCTCCCATTCCATCAGTTGCCCAAAGACGATACGAAGATAAGTAACGTTGCTTCCGTCTTCCTCACTTTGAGATTCCTTAACCAAAGCTAGAGCTTCGTCATGGCTTACTTCCTTATACATTGACTTATAGCCAAATCTTGTAATCCAAAATGCGTGATAGTTATATGCCATGCGCTTGCTCCCATTTTTCAGGTTTATATTTGTTGTCTTTCACTAAACCCCAGCATTCAGCGTGGCCTTCGCAGGCATGAACTTTATCCTCTGCTGCAAAGTCGCTTACGCTCATTGTCTGTCCCCAGCAAGGCTCCTGCTCCGTAGCCTCAAGGCTTAGCCAGCAATGGACAGGCTCTGGGCAGAGTGAGCATGGTCGGTAAGTTGATGATTTGAATTTAGGCTCCATGCGCTTGCTCCAGGTGTCCCATGACTTTGTAGGCTTCGCCCTGCTTGGCGTTGACAATGTCCATGATGCGCTCGTCCTCGGTGTCGGTGGCATAAATGACGTAGGCATGAACCTCTCGGGATTGGCCTCCGCGATGCAGACGGCTGAGAAACTGCTCGAAGTCTATGAAGGAGTAGTTGAGAGAGTAGGCAACGATATTGCTTGCGGCCGAGAGGTCGATGCCGACGCCTCCGGTACGCATCTGACAAGCAAGAAGGTCAATCTTGCCGGTCTTGAAGCGTCGGATTACGTCACTACGCATTTCGCCTTTGACTTTTCCGTGAAGGAGAACTGCCGCGTTGAGATTCTTTACCTTATCGACAGCTCTCTCGATTGTCTCCAGCTCCTCCAGGAACTTGCAGAACACGACGATTGGCGGCTTGAGCTTAGAGAGCAGTGAAGCCAGTTTACGTTCCTTGGCGTGGCCTACAGTGACAATGGCGTCGTCGTTCTGCAGGAAGCCGCTGGTTATCTGCTGAAGTCTGATTTTCTTGGTGATTTCCAAGTCGGCAATAAATTTGATGCCTTTGACAGTGACGATGTTGTCCTCGTCCATGGCCTTGTAGATGCTGGCCTGCTCACCGAGCAGTTCGACGGGAACGGGGTGAATGATTAGCGGCGGCAGCTGCATGAACTGCTTTGAGAGCCGATAGCAGCACGGTTCGATAAGAGAGAGAAACTCGGGCAGCTTGTGCTGGCGGAATATCCACTTGTGGCCGCCGTAGCCGCCTCGGACGCAGAACCTTTCCGCAAACGGCGTCCAGTCCTCGTTGAGGACGGTATGGTCGATAAATCGCATCTGCGCCCATACGTCGATAGGGCTCTTGTCGATAGGGGTGCCGCTAAGGACTAGGCGTCGCTTGGAGCCTCGAAACTTGCGGGCCGCTCGGCTCCAACCACTACCACGACTCTTGAGGCCTTGAGCTTCGTCGATAATGACCATATCCCACAGGTTGGGGTGATTGGCCATTCTACTTGCGATTTTGGAGAAGAGCTGGAAGTGGGCAAGCAGAATGATTTTTGGCTTGGCCTCAGTGGCTGCAGGCTTGCCAGGACTTGATTTTGAGCCGGTGGCCTTAGTCAGGGAAGGGGGCCTGGAACGGCTCACCAGCGGCCATTTGTGGGCTCTCTTAAAGTCTTCCCAAGTTCGTACTACTACATAAGGTAGAGTACGAAAAAGGCCTTGGCCTATGCGGTCGGCCCAGGCGTCGTCGAGGGCGGTGAGGGGGCATACGATAAGGATGTTGTCGAGGACGGGGGCGAGCGTTTCGAGGAGGGCAAGGGAGATGTAGCCTTTTCCCGTACCCTGCTCACTATACAACCCTGCGCCGCCCCCGTTTTGGAGACGCTGGAGCAGGAAGTCGAGGGCGCAGGCCTGCGGCGGCAAGAGCTTCGCGCACCAGGTTGAGAGCTTGGGTTGAGGAGGTGACACGGCCGCTGATGCCTCCAGCGTCTTGGATCTGATTAGAGCGTTCTTGCTGAATAGGCTCAAGCTCTTCTCCCGGCAGCTTCACCTCAAGGCCGACGTAGATGCCAAACTGCTGTTGGCTCATAAGGCCTTTGTAACTTGCCCTAGTAACGCAGTCACACGGTATGCAGCCTAACAAATCAGGCAGGCCTTTGGGCTGATAGGGCGAGCCGTGCGTCTTGAACCAGAAGCCTCCGAACTCGGCTTGCAAGGTTTGCCTGATTTGCCGCTGTAAGGCGCTTTCAGGCATTTGTTATGTTGCAGCCTGGACAACAACCATGAAGCCGCCGCATGTCTTGCTGTCGCAGGGAGGCATATCAGTGAGCTTGGAAGCTTCCGAAAGCCACTTGCGGGCTTTGCAGTAGATGCACTCCACTTCGATGCCCTTGCGCGGCGTAGTTGCTTTTTGGTCGCCCATTTTTATTTCCTTTGAAAGTAGCAGAGGCAAGCCTCGGGGGAGGGGGTGGCCTCTGCTCTTAGACGCCGCATGCGTCCAAGCTGTTTGCCCCATCAGAGCCGCGTGTCCCGGCGCTCATCAGGGATTTATCTTGCCGGGATAAGACTCCTGACACGATGTGGAGGCATCGTTCAGAACATCAACTCTTTAGGCCAACAAGCCCTTCTCTTCGATTGCGGCGGTGATTGCGCCGGCCTTCTTGCGGGTGGTTTTGTGCTCGTCGAGATCGAGATTGAGCTTGTGCTTGGTGTTAAGCTCTTCCAGCTCGTCGGCCTGCATCGCCGAAATTTCGTCGGCGGTGTAGGTGATAGAGGCTTTGCCGTTGCCGGCACTTTGTTTGCCGGAAGTTTTGGTGGTGGAAGTCTTGCCGGCGGTTGCTTCGGCTTCTTCGATAAGCTCGGTTTGCGAGAGACGGCTGACGGGTTTGCCTTCGTACTCGTCGTCGGTGACGATGCCGAGGCAAGTGCGGCCAACGATATCGTCGGGATCGACCTCGAAGGCTGAGTCGGGGATATCGGCACCTAAGGAAATGAGCGTCGCCTTCAGCTTCCAGAGAGATTCTTCCGAGAACGAAGTGTAGACGAAGAACTTCTTGCCCTTTGCCCTGGAGTCCTGTCCGGTGAACTCCCACTTGAGAGAATCGTTGCCAGACTTGGCCTTGTGCGGTGAGACGGCGGTGCATTCCATCAGGTATTCTCCCGGCGGAATGTGGAACGATCCTCCCGAGGCGTCAACGCCGGATAGATCCGGGATTTCGAGCATCTGTTTGCGAGGTGTCTTGGCCATTATCAGTTGTCTCCTTCGATGTAGTCGATTATTTCGGCGTAGGTAGGATTGTCGATAGTGGGTGGAAGTCGGGTAGAGCGCGGCTTGCGGAGCTTGGTAATGTAGGCCGGGTTGGGGCCGATGCGCAAGCTGTAAGTAGCGGTTATTTCACGGGATTTTTTTCCTGACACCTCCTTCTCCACAACTTTACGTCTGATGAAGGTATTGAGAATAGCCGAGACATTGGCGTTGAGTACGCGAGCGACGCTAGGTGATACGGCTGGGCCTACGGATGGGGAAACGGCGTCGGTGGTACCGCCCTCTTCCTGGTCGATGCGTTCTTGAGCGAGGAAGACGACTTGGCGATCCAAGTTTCTATAGTTGGCGATCCAGTCTTTGAGCTGGCCGGTTATTCCCTGCCAGTCCTTTTGGCTGAGATTGCCCCAGGCGTAGGCGGCGTCGCCGGTATCCTTGCCGATGCTGGCGGCGTATTCCTGCACCAGGAGATCCTGCACCTGGGTGAGGGTATCAATGACGATTGTCTGGTACTTGGCGTAAGCCTTGTCGTTGAGGATGTTGTAGTAAATCTGTTCAAACTGCTCGAAGGTGGTAACCTCTATGACGAAGACGCCTTTAACGTCGCGGATGCTGTCAGTGCCTCTGTCCTTAACGTCGAGCAGCAGGAGTGGCGTCGGCCAGGTGCTGGCAAGCGAACTTTTTCCTGAGCCAGACTTGCCGTATATGGCCCAGCTGCGCGGATAGACAATTTCGTTGACGGGACGAATGACGATAGGAATAGGCTTCTTGTTTGGAAACTTCATTTGTTGATCCTTTGTGAGACTGATCCCAGCACTTGCGCTTCGTGCATTGGGTTGAAGCGAAGAACCCAGTAGCCGTCATTACGTTGGAGCCATTCTCCGATTTCTATGCTTCGACCGGAGGAATCCTCTACTTCGACGAAGCGTCCAGACTCTGGACCTGGAGGACCGTCAAATACGATATCAATGAAGCTCATTTGTTCAGTTTCCTAGCAGGATGTAGCGACGCATTGGAGTCCACTTACCGTCTACCTTCACCATGCAATCCTGCAGTGGTCCCCAGGAGTATTCAAGCTGCATTCTGGAGGCTTGAGCGGTGCAGACAGCGGACGAGAGCATGAAGCCCAGACAGACGACAACAGCCATGAACAGACAGAAGCCTGCCAGAAGTAGCGTAATCGTCCAGCCGGTAGAGAGGTTATCCATTCCGGTTTCTCCTTAACGACTGAAAGATCCAGCTACAAAACCTATAGCTATAATGGCTAAAACCGCTATGCGGTACCCTCTGCCGTCAAATATCTCTGATTTAGAAACAACAGAGACAAGCAAGGAACCAAATGCGCAGCGGAAGAAGAAGTACCCGTAATCCGTCATTGCGCTTTGTCCTTCGGTGGGCGGATTTCGAACTCGTGCTCGCGGACGAAGTCAGCGTCAGCGCCAGTCAACTCTGCTCTGCATAACGCCTCAAACTCACACCAACTACAATGCCTGCCAATGGTGCGGACTGGCCTGCGTGGATGTGCGGCAGAGTATTCTTCTTCTACCTCTTTCATTTCCTTGGAGGTAACGATGAAGTCTCTCCATACCATGTCGATTACGGGCTTTTTGATTGGCGTGTAGACGCGGTCGAACCAGCTTGGAATGTTGGCGGTGATGTCGTTGATGAAGCCTGAATAGTTGGAAGGCGAGAAGCCGGCGTTGGTGATATCGTCTATGACGACGGCGGGAAGGCTGTCTATCTTGCGTACCGACATGCCGGGATTTTTTTCGTTGGGCTTCATATGTGTCGGTGGTTTGCTGCGGATGTAGTTCCAGAGGGTACCGGATAAGGTGAACCAGCCGAGCATTTCGACAATGCGAATGTATAGGCAGGACTGCAGGTTTCTCCAGCGGGTATCGGAGTCGGGGAAGTTCTCGGTTGTTTTGTGTTCGAGCAGCCAGTTCATTTTTCGGCTGCGGACGAAGCCGTCTATCTTGCCGGTGAACTCGATTCCGGGAGCAATTTCGACATTGTCGATCCAGTGCTCGGCATACTGCTCTTTAGGTTTTGGCGCAAAGCCAACTGCTTCGCCAACAGTTTTTGCTGTTTTGTTAATCGGCTTACCAAGTGTTCTTTCCCAAACTTTAACCGGCAGCAGTTGCAGCTGATCCTTTTTGTAGTAATCCTTGTAGGCTTTCCAGATGTAGGTGATGTCCGAGACGATGGCGGCGATGCTCTCGCGCTCTTCGCGGAAGAGCTTGGAATTAGAGACGGTGGCGTCCTTGAGCGCGGCGAAGGGATCGAGGTTGTTGGCATCGGCTTCGAGCATCTTATGGAAGAGGTCGCCGAAGCGCAGTGGCCGTGCGACAACTTTGGCGCGGAGCTTCTCGATATAGCGGTAGACGTACCGCTGCTCGCAGGCTCGCCGCGTTTCGACTTTTGAAAGGGAGGTTTGGAACATATTAGTTGCCTACACCGCCTCTTTTCTCGTCGGCTATTTCGTCGCGTAGAGCTTCTATGCGGTATTCTAGAAGGTCTGTAAGCTCCTCTAGAAACTCCAAGGCTTCCTCTTTGGACTCGGTGGCTCTATCTATTTGATCCATGATATTATCTTTTGTTTGGATCATATTCCGTGTCGGTTTTACAGTCATTTTCCCTTGGCCTTTTCGATTGCAGCGTTGATAATCAGTATCTGCTCTTTGCTGAAGATTGTTCTTTGACTCCATTTCAAGGCTTCGTTATGAGCGCTTTTGACAATTTCGAGGGCGTGCAGGAGGTCGGATAGTCCGCGACGCCTGACTTCCAGTTCCTGCGCCATTGCCAGGATCATGCCGACATGGGCAAACTGTTCGTCGGCAGCGGGCCATTCCTCTCCGTAGCGGAGGAATCGCATTCCGCCGCCTTCTTCCTGAATGATGGTGTACTTGCCGCCGCCGACTTCGACTCGTAATGCCACGGAAGTTCCCTCTTGACGAATAGGGAGGTTTGGAACATTACCAAAATTTCCCTATGAAGTGCGCTAATGTATGGAGGGTGATTCCTATGCCGGCTGCAAAAAAGACGATAAAAGTAGCTTTCTGTGTTATCTTCATTGAGTTTTACCAGAACTTTTGAATGAAGTGTACAGCAACATAGCCGACTGAACCTAGGGCAATAAGAACTGCTGCTGCCCAGCAGAAGAAAAGAACCATCATAGCGTTGTCGCTCATCTTCCTTTGGCCTTTTCGATTGCGGCGTTGATGGTGGCGAGCGCAATGTCAGTGACGCCGCGTGGAATGTTGTCGGCGTCGGCATCCTTGCAGGCGTCGCGGACCATTTCGCAGGCGTGCAGGAGGTCGGGAGCCGCCATTATAAGCGCAACATTGGCCCGACCTTCCTCGTGTCCTACATCCTGGTAGCAAGTGGGAAGGTAGGCAACGATGCCGTTTATGGAGTTGATACGTCCGCTTTTCCAATCGGCAGTCCATGGCTCTTGCGAGTGCATAGGGAAAATTTCCTGTTGACGAATCGTAGGAGCTAACGTAATACACGTAATACGCATGTCAAGGGAAAAGTTAAATGGCCAACATACGGGACAAGATGCTGAACGTGCGAGTGTCGGGCAAGGTACTCAAGCAGCTCGACACTTGGCGGAAGGAACTGTCTCGCTCCGAGGCGGTGCGGCGGCTGATTGCGAAGGCGCTGGCGGGAGGGAAGAAGTGAGCGAGCAGCATTTTTATGTGTTTAGTCATTGGGTCAATCGGATACCTGTTTACGACCGTACCTGCGGGAATGAGCAAGCTGCAGCTAGGTGGGTTAAAAGATACCGTAATCAAGGTCGGGATGCTTTTTATTGTTTAACGGTTCCTAAGCTTTATTGGTATTAGATACTTCCCATTCTTTCAAAGTAACTCCCTTTCCCCACCTGTCGCCAATTTTAATCTCGCCTTCGATGGGGACAGCTAGGTGAATCTCGAAGGCGTCGAAGAGGGATGGGCGGCGCATGATTTCGTCGAGGCGGCGGGCGATGCGGAGAGTGTAGTCCTGACGGACTTGGGCGAGGATAGAGTCGTAGACGGTGATGTAGGGACAGAAGATGCGTCTATCAGGAAATTCCGAGGTAATTTGCAGGAGTACCATGAAGTTGATATCGGATGCGAAACTTTGAATAGGAAAATTTATGGCCTGACGCTGAGCTTCTCCGCGCTCGTAGCTGTCGTAGGGAGATGTGGCGTCGGGGAGGCGGCGTACTCTGCCGGTGGGTGACCTGATAAATCCCTGAGAGCGGGCCAAGGACTTCTGCCGCTCCTGCCATTTTTCCAGGCGGGTGTAGGTTTGGAAGAAAGCGGAGCGGCTCTTTTGCGCTTGCAGCGGAGTGACGACCATGTCATAGTCGTCTCTAGCGTAGGTTATAAAACGCTTCCACCACATCCCAAAGCTGTACCCGAAGTTAACAGGCTTTGCCTTGCCTCTGATATCGAGTGCGGCCCACTGCGGGTCAGCCTTGTAGGCAGCTTTTGGGCCAGCCTTGAGCAGCACCTCGATTGCCTCTCCATAATCGAAGGCGTGCAACTCCTTAAAGCCTGAGAGCTTGGCAGCAGTGCGTTTGACAAGGTCAGGGTAGCCGGCAGCGCGCTCTATCTCGCCAATGGCGGTGCGCCAGTGGATATCGATGCCGTTGCGGAAGCAGGCGCGCATTTCGGGATCGCCGCTGGCCTCGGCAATGAGGCGCAGCTCTATCTGGGAGAGGTCAGCGTCAATGAGGTCGTAGCCGGGAGGCACGTCGATAAGAGCACGTATCCTGCCTTCTGGATCAGTCTTAGGCGAGGGAATCTGGTAGAAATTAGGATGCTCGCATGCGGGCCTTCCGGTTTTTGTCCCTGATAAGTTCACAGAAGGATGGATACGTTTCTGCACCAAGTACGGTTTCCAGCCAACGATGAAAGAAGAGAACTGCTTACTTACCTTGCGGAAACGCAATAGATCCGTGACGACGGGGTGAATGATTTGCTTGAGGGCTGACTCTGAGGTGCTGGGAGCACCTTTTTCGGTGAAGAGAGGGCATTTTATCTTGAGATCGTCGTAGAGGAACTTGGCGACTTGGAGGGGTGATGCCCAGTTGATGTTGGCATGCTTCTGGAGAGCTTTTGTCGAGATTGGCTTGTTCTTGGTGTCGAAGATGAGCTGAGAGCGTAAAAATCTTTCTGCATCGTCCATTTTAGCGGTGTCGATATGGCAGCCGTTCTCCTCAATATCGACGAAGAGATTACACAAGGGCATGGTGAGGAGCTTGAAGACGCGGGTAAGGTAGGGAGATTTATCTAGCTCTCGTTTTAGAATGAAGTAGAGCTGACGGGTGTAGTAGAGGTCATGGCCGTGATAATCGACTATTTTGGCGAATGAAGCTGCGCCCTGTTTTTCTGAGAGGGGAATGTCCCAGGTGGGAGCTGAGAGGTAGAGTTGGGCAAGGTGCTCAAGGTCGTGCAGGTCGTTCTCGTCGAGGAGGTGGTGAGCGAGCAGGGTATCGAAGGCGAGGTGCCAACGGACGCCGAAGTGGACGCGCATCCATAGAAGGTCGAACTTCCCGCTCTGACCAATTAAAACTGCTCCGTCGATAACTTCATCAATCATGCCGACGATTTTTTCGAGGTCGGATGGAGTCCAGCATGTCTCCGAGTGGAAGAAGGGAATATGATACTCGCCGCTACGAGTGCCGAAGCCGAGCGTGACAATAGAGGCACCTTTTTGCCAGGGGTAGAGTCCTGAAGTTTCAAGATCCAGGGAGACAACGCCTTTGAGGGCCTGGAGCATGTCTTGCACCCGGCTCCAGGTGTTGACGATAACGGGATTGAGCTTGGTTTCACGTGGGATTCCCTGAAAGTCGATTATTTCCTTGAAGCGGGCGAAGTCGCGGTAGAGATACTTGGCGGTGTCTGGATCGTAGAAACTGGCTGCGGGGTGCAGCGTGGGGAGAATAATGCGTCCGTTTGCTTCGATAGCCCTGCCTCGGGCTTTTTTTATGCCGGTGCTGGGAAGTTGGGACGGCGCGATGAGGTCGGAGAAGGCTTTGAGCGCAGTGCCACCGAGCAGAAGAACATAGCGGGGATTGACGATATCGAGTTGCTTCTTGAGCCAGTAGCTGCAGGCTTTTATCTGAACTGGAGTGGGAGCTTTGTTGTCGGTGGAATGGCATGCGACGCTGTTTGTAACGAAGCAGTCTTCGCGCAGGATGCCGGAGGTAGTGAGCAGGTGGTTGAGCTGCTGCCCTGCGTTGCCGATGAAGGGGATGCCTTCCTTATCCTCTTCTGCGCCGGGGTTTTGGCCTATAATCATAATCTCTGCGGAAATCGGCCCGGCGCCGAGCAGGCAGACGGTTTGAGCCTGCTGGTGCAGCCTACAGCGTTGGCAGTTGCGGTCAGGAGTGAGAGACGGAGCGAGCATGTCATTCTGTTGCCAAAGTAATTAGGACTCGCATTGCAATAGCTTTTCCCGTCTTCAGGTCGTTTGGGTCTCTGGTTCCGTTTACGTAATTGGTTTCCGCTCCCAATTTTGTCGAGTAGACGGTATCCGTCAGAATCTGATTGTCTACTACCATTGCCCAAGCTTTAATCATGTTGTCTTCTCTATCGTTATCAGGACGTTGTCGCCAGCCTTGAGGTCGGGTTCGTCGTTGCCGGCGTGGACGGAGAAGTTGCCGGGGAAGACGAGCCACCAGCCGGTATCCTCGTAGACGTGCTGAGCGTTGCCGGCGGTGTCCTTGAAAGAACGGACGTGTTGCTTGCGTTGCTCGACGGCGAGGACTTGGACGGTGGCTCGGATTTTCATCGCGACTTCCAGAGACGGCAAAGAGAAGAATAAGCGTGAGCAGGAAGTCGTCGAGCGGCGTCACCGCGCGTTGAGCGAGAGGCCAAGCGTGAAGGCCTTCTGCCGCGTGGCGCCGGTTGAGCGGTTGAGCGCAGCGGCGATATCTCGGGCAGGCGTCTTCTTCTTGGCGAGTTGAGCGAGCGTCTTCTCGTCGGCAGGCGTCCACTCGCGCCGCTTGGAACCGTTCTTGGCGACGGCTTTCTTGCTGGTAGCTGCTTTTACCTTCTTGGCCATTTGTCTCTCCGTTGGTTTAGGATTTTCGTCCTTGAGGGATTTTTCGGAATAATTTCTAATAATCGGTGAATTGTAGGAAGTCAAGCCTTGATTTTTAGGGTGGGAATGTTGCAGGCTCGATTCCCCGCGTTCCAAGCCACAAACCCCTGAGAGCGAAGCGCATGCCAATATACAATGGCGACTGCCTTGAGATTTTGCCAGATATTGAAGCAAATCGAATCGATTTGATTCTTTGCGACCCACCTTACGGCATTACGTCGGCTGGCTTCGATTGCGAGATTGATCTCAAACAGCTTTGGCCGCAGCTTTGGCGCGTTGCAAAAGCACATTGCGCGGTGGTTTTGACTTCTGCGCAACCGTTTTCCTCAGTCGTAGTAATGAGTCAGATTGAGCACTTCAAACATGAGTGGGTGTGGATAAAAAATAGAGGAAGCAATTTTGCTAATACTGTTCGTGAGCCGATGAAGGAACACGAGAACATTCTCGTCTTTTCACGCGGCAAGTGGACTTACAACAGGCAGATGCAGGAACGTACCGGAGGCGGCCTTAGTCGAGTCCAGTATAATGTAGCTTTTCGGACGCAATCGGAAAACTATCGAGAATTTGAGGATCGCAAGGAAAACAAGCTGCCTGATCAGCGAGTGCCGTCGAGTTGGCAGAAGTTTAATACCGAGGTAGGTCTACACCCTCAGCAGAAACCTGTTGATTTATTCCGTTACCTAATCCGTACCTACTCTAATCCTGGAATGACTGTCTTGGACTTCTCATGCGGTTCCGGGACGACTGCTATAGCAGCATTGCGGGAAGGCAGGAAGTACGTCTGTATTGAGAAAGAACCGAGATTTTTTGATGTTACAAAAGAGCGAATCAAGTCTGAACAAGCTTCTAAACGGAGCAAGTGACGTGCTGATACCCCATCTTTGGGCGGATGTGCCCGGTGAGTATTTTTGCGTCTCGACGATGGAGACGAATGACGGGGTGTGGGTGGAGAAGGGGGAATGGCGGGACAGGTTTTTTAGTAGGAGGGAATTTGGCGAGGTGGCGGGGTATATTGCGGAGGCTGATGCGCGCAAGGCGAATGTCTACTTCTGTCCGCATGGGTTTAGTGAGCGGAGGAAGTCGGCGGAGACGGCGGTGCTGCCGTGGATGCTGTGGGCCGATATAGATGCTGGGGATATTACCCTGTACCAGCCTCATGTGCTGATTCAGAGTTCTCGGGGGCGGTGGCAAGGGCTGGTGTGGATAAATCAGGAATGGAGCGTGGGGGTGGCTCGGGGATACACACAAGCGGTGAAGGCGGATAGCGGGTGCTGGAATTTGACGCGGGTGTTGCGAGTGCCGGGAACGCGGAACTGGAAGAGAGGGGGAGAGCGGGTGCGTCTGTTTCGGAATGAGAACAGGTGGGAGCATAAGATTTATCAGGGCAATGAGTGGGGTGAAGTTGCCGAGCTGGTGTCGAGTTTGAAGGCGGGGGACTGGGGCGGAGACGAGGGGTCGCTGGACGAGGCGAATGAGCTGTGGACCGGGTATCAGGAGAACGTGCCGCGATGGGCGAGACGGATCTATTACGAGAAGGTGAAGGCGGAGACGGATAGAAGCGTAAAGATTTGGAACCTGGCGCGGGGGATGCGTCAAGCAGGAATGTCGTTGGAGGAAATCTACAAGGTTCTGCATTGGCATCCTCGGCTCAATAAGTTTGAGAATCGCCCTGGGCAATTGAGGAAAGACGTTGAGAAAGGAGCGGCGCAAGTGTTGCTGGTGCATGATGGGGGGAAAGAGGGGAAGAAAGGAAAAATAAAGGTGCAGTTGCGGAAGGAGGCGCGGCTGATATTGACGAGCAAGGAGTTCATGGAAGGGTTTATTCCTCCTGATTATGTTCTCGATGGGATTATGCAGCAGGGATATCTGTACGCGCTGACCGGGAAGACGGGAGCGGGTAAATCGGCCTTGATGCTGCTGATAGCGCAGAGCGTAAGCCGGGAGGAGGATGTAGGGGAGCGGGAAGTGAAGGGAGGGAAGGTGCTGTACCTGGCCGGTGAGAATCCAGATGAACTGTGTATGCGCACCATCGGCATGAAGGCGGGGGGAGAGAATCTATTCTGGATACGGGGGACGGCAGTGTCGCTGAGCGAGGACTTCGAGAGAATCCGGGACGAGGTCGTGGAGACAGTCGGTGAGCTGGTTATGGTGGTGGTGGATACGTCGCCGGCTTACTTTCAGGGCGATGAGGAGAACTCCAACGCGCAGATGGGCGACTGGGCGAGAACGCTGCGCAAGCTGACTGAACTGCCGGGGAAGCCGACTGTGGTGGCGAACTGTCACCCGGCGAAGAATGCCGAGGACGGGGCGCTGTTGCCGCGTGGAGGTGGAGCCTTCGTCAATGAGGTGGACGGCAATTTGACGTGCGTGCGGGAGGGCGAGCTTATGACTTTGCACTTTTACCAGAAATTCCGGGGTGCAGAATTTAAGGAAATGCGGTTTGAGCTGGAGACGTATTTTAGCGACTTGATAAAGGATTCGCGAGGGCGGAAGATTCCGCTGGTGAAGGCGAAGGCGCTGACCGAGAGGGAGGCGGGGAGGAGAGAGAGCGAGATTGCCTCGCAGAGTGACCGGGTGCTGGGGTGGATGAAGGCTTATCCAGGAGCATCATTTACTGAGATTGGGAAGGGGACGGATATCCACCCCAGCTCGGTCAATCGGATTGTACGGGGCCTGGTGCAGCTTGGCCTGGTGGTGAAGAATAAGAAAACGCAGCGTTACGAGGTGACGAAAAAGGGTGTCGAAGAGTTGAAAAAGGTGCGGGGTGTAAGAGAGTAAAAATACAACTATTTATCGTTTCGGGGGGCGAAACGGCGAAACTAATTTTCGAGGGGTTTTTTTGCCAATTTTGGGCCGTTTCGCTTCGGGTCGTTTCGGGGGGTTGAGGGGCGAAACGACGATGAGAGAAATGGCTGCAGGAGTAGGAGAAGTGGGGTTTTGTGGGCGAAACGTTTCGCGAAACGGCCGGATAACGGGGAGGGGGGTTAAAACCCCCCGATCCCTCCCGTTTCGTTTCGGCCTCTACCCTTTAGGGGGGACTTCCCGAATCAGGCTTATGAGGCAGCGCGGGTGCTTCTCTCGCCAATCGTCGAAGACGGCGCGGGCGAGAGCTTCGGTGTCGTACCAGCCGTCGAAGTGGGTGGGATCGTTCGCGCCGTTGTAGCTGATGACGCCGTAGCGGGGCTTCTGCATTGCGGGCATAGGTGTAACCCTCCTTTGATGAGCCAGCCGGCTTTGATGGCAGCGAGGGTGACTTTGGAAAGGGCGGTGTCGGAGGAATTGGCCGAAGCCTGTAATTCTCCCAAAGCATGGTTGCAGCCTTCGCAGACGATGCGGGCGGTGCAGGTGACGGAGATGGTCATTTTTGGTTGGACCATTTCTTGAGCTTGGCGCGGAAGGATTCTAGGCTCTCTGGGATTGGATCGCTTAGCTTGCCTTTGCGGAAGTGCTGTGAAGCGAAGATTGTCATTGTTTCTGCTCTGCCGCCAATTACGTAGACGGTGGAGTTGGGAAGGTTACTGGTGAGGCGACAGTAGAGGATACGCTGGGCATCGTTGCGCTTGCCTAGAAGAGCTTCATGCTTTGGCTTGTTCCAGATAGAGGCAGGGTTAATGACGTGCTTCCATTCGAGGAAGAGGAATCTTCCATTGTCTTCAATGACGCCGTCGATGTCGCTCATGCTCATAGGCTTGCCGTTGCGCTCGGGGAAGCATCCGTTGAAGGCGGAAAACTTCACCCGAGATTTTAGCAAGTGACAGTTAGACGGCTTAGGCTCTGAAGGTGACGAGCATTGATGCTCAAGAATCCTCGGTGCTACTTGCTCTCGTTGCCCCATGCTTCCCATCCTTTGCGAGGCTCGCCACGACGGTGCAGTTCAATCTTGGGGAGAGAGGGAAAGAGCTTTTCGATGAGTTTGAGAACTTCCTCCGGCTTCTCCGAGTGGCGGCCTGGTTTGGCTTGGAGGATGGATTTGATTTGAGTGCCGGGGGCGGGGGCGGGAATTTTGCCCTTGATGCCGACAAGAAGCAGTTCGTGCTCGTTGCGGAACCAGTAGCCGAGGCCGAGCTTGCCGACCTTATGCCAGATGAGGTGGGCCTTGTAGGTGAAGCCCCATTTGGACATGACTTGAAGGGCTTCCGGCAGCATCGGCGCGACGGCCCAGAGGAAGAGCACGGAGTTTGGGGCGGAGATGCTCGGTACTTTGAGCTTGAGGATGTCCTTGAGCGACTGGGTAGGGTAGTGGGACTCAGGGGACTTTGTCAGGTCGCCCATTGGGATGTTCTCGTAGCGCCAAGGAGGGTCGGCGAGGATGACGCCGAATTTGGTAGTGGGGAGGGCGCGGACTTTGGCGCCAAGAGCTTTCTCCTGCTTGGCACGCTTGTTTTTCTTCACTGCGTTTTTGGCGGTGCGGGCTTTGTCGGTGGGATTCTCTTTGGTTTCAGTCTCCTTGAGAATATCGGCTTGCTCTTCGGGGGAAAGGTCGGCGATATCTGCGGCTGTTTTGACGGGAATGTCACCTTTATCGACGGCGGCCTGAAGCTTCTTGGAGCCCTTCTTGAGCACTTTGCGGGCACGGGCGATGCTGGGAGTGCTGACTCCTACCGTTTCAGCAGCCCCCGCTTTGGATTTTCCCGACTTTGTATCCTGGGATACAAGGTCGGTTCGAGCGCCTTGCTTCAGAGCCTCGAATCGCCCGCCAACCATGGAGAGCTGGCTCTCGTTGAGGTGCCGACGCTTGAGGTTTTTGGACATGACGAAGGACAGGGCTTCATCGTCGCTACCGGAGAAGGTATCGAAGAATTTGTGATCCTTGAGCGGAGGATTCGAGGAATCCGGCCATAAGCCGGCGTTGAAGGCTGCTTTGTACCGATTGCGACCGTCAAGAATAAAGCCTTCATAGAGTGTGATGGGCTCGATTAGTCCATGTTCTTTGATATCGGCAGTAAGCTCTTTCAGCTCATAGCTCTCAATCAGCGGGAAGATGTCAGCGAACTTATGAGGCAGAAGTCTGCCTGACTTGGGTGCGTCTGGCTTGTCGTGGAAGGGGGCTTTGTTGTCCTTGTTGCGCTGGATTTCGGCGGGGATGTCTGCGTCATTGTTGGTCATGATGTCTTCTCCTTGGTTGAGGTGTCTTCTTTGGTATCTTCAGGTTTTGGCTGTCTGGTGTCGCAAGGGATCTGTATTGACTTCGCATGAAAGTCAGAAGTCCTATTTCAAGATCCTTTAGCGAGCCAACATCGTCGTTGATAGTTTTGAAGGAATTTAGAAAATATGACATATCGATATCGCCGTTCAGGTAAATCGGATAGTTGTGGTACATTTTGCCGTGACGAAGCAGGTAATTGGGCTTCTCTGTTTCGGTTTTCTTTGTCATGGTGTCTCCTCCTCGGTTGGTACGTCGCGCCATTCGTAGGATTCGGACAGACAGACGCCGATAGAGCCGTCGCCGTCCGTAACTGTTCGCAGCACCCAGCGTTGCTGCAGCACAAAGTCGAGCTGGGTGTAAGTGTAGCTTTCATGAAGTTTGCGCTTCCTGTAGCGCAGACGAGAAGTTGGCGATGCGACGATTTTGGTGGGGTAGTGCCCTAGAGTCATGCTGTTTCCTCCTTGTTCATGAATTCGGGCCAGGGTTGCTCTCCACGGAGGCATTTGTAGTATTCATTGATCGCGTCAATGATGATGCGGTCTCCGCTCCATCTGTTTCTGATAGTGAGTATGATAAACACCATTTCCTCGATAGCTTCTTCTGCGTCTCCCATATGGTCGAGGTGAGTGATGCCGCGATAATGGTTGTCGTCGGTTAGGCAGTGTTTAAGACTTCCAGCCATAGAATTACTCCTTGGGTTGCTGTTGGCGGTGGAGCTTGCGGCAGAGCGGGCAGGTGGTGTCAGTTGGGGATAGAGTAAGCTGGAAGCGAGGGACGCGGGCGGCGCAGAGAGCGATGCCGATGGAAGTCTCGGCGAGGATACGCTCGGCACGAGGGGACTGAAACCTTGACCCCCAGTACAGATGAATTGTTTTGGTCATGGTAGTGCGCCGTCGAGCATTTGACCGAGAGTAAGGTCGGCCAGTTTCATGAGATCGTGCTCGGCGTCGGCGAGACGAGTCCAGGCTTCCTTAGGAAGACAGGACGGGTGCTCGGCGCTGAGAATGTCTTTGCGAGCGTCGCGCCATTCGATGACTGCGGCCATGAGCGCCTGGGTATAGGCTTCCTTCATTTGCCGTCGTCCATGATTGAGAGGATGAGCTTGTCGTTGATGATTGTTTCGATGAGCAGGGCGGCGAAGGCGATGGGGCCTAATCCTCTCTTGCGGCCCTCGGTGGTGAGAATGGTGGTAGTGGGGTTGGTGAGGTGAAGGCGGAGGTCGCCTCGCAGGTGGTGCCAGTGGATTCTATGTTTGCAGGCTTCGACCTCGAAGGTTTCGAGGGAAGGAGCCCAGGGGAGGTCGCGTTCGGTGACCATGCGAGCCCAGGCCTCGGAGGCGGAGTAGCCTTGGTGGGCGTAGGCCTGGACTTTGACCATGACCTCGGAAGTCCAGAGGGTGGGCGGGCCTTTGCGGGCTGTTGTCATAGGCTCTCTTTTTTGCGGTTGGCGCGCTGGAGGCGGGCACAGGCGCGGTTTTCGAGGAGGTGGCGTTGCTGGGCAAGGCGGGAGCGTAAGGCGTCTGTACGGGCTTGCCTGGCGATTATAGAGGAAAGGGTTTTGGCCTCGGGTGGGGTGAGGTAGGGCCACCAGCGGGATTGAGTAGGATTGGAGTCCTTTGGCATGCTTCTGCAAGTACGCCTCTTGTACACGGAATGCAAGTAGCGTATATGAGGCGGTGACGATGATTCCCGCGCCTCGGGGCAGTTCGGTGGGCAATGGAGAGACGGAAATGACTAACCATCCGCGACGGAAGAAGCTGGCTATACCCGATTTGAGCAACGTAAGCACTAGAGGCGGCCACTCTTGGTCGCAAGGATCGAGAGGACTGCCCAGTGATCCACTCAAGTGGGAAGTGCTTGAGGGAGAGCCGGCATGGAGCGAGCAGCAGCAAACATTCTTGGATTGGTGCAAGCACGGTAAAGGCTCATGCGTGCTTGAGGCAGTTGCAGGCGCCGGCAAGACGACGGTGCTAATGGCTGGGGTTCGGCGATTGAGCGGGACTGTTGCGCTGATGGCGTTCAACAAGGACATTGCCGATGAGCTGAGTGCTCGTTTAACGAAGATGGAAATAGGGTGGCAGAGAGCCGTTGCGAAAACGGTGCATGGGTTTGGGTTTGCGGCGCTGAGGAAGGGGTTGGGTGGGAACGTTCGAGTGGACGGGAACAAGCTGCGGGCTTTGCTGGACGGGATGGTTGGGGAGGGACACAGTTTGGCGCAGTATCGAGGGGGGATGATTAAATTGGTGTCGCTGGCGAAGCAGAGTTTATTTGGAGTCCTTGAGCATCAGTTGATAGAGGACGAAGGGTTATGGATTGAGACGGCGGATTATTTCGACGTGTTCGACGATCCGAGGGGAGGGGGGCAGGTGCCGTTCGGCGAGCTGGTGCCGTTGTGTAGAAGGCTGCTGGAGGTGAGCAATCAGAAGCTGGATGTCGTCGATTTCGACGACATGATTTATCTGCCGTTGCTGTTGAAGATGGATTTCTGGAAGTATGACAATATCCTGGTGGACGAGGCTGCAGATACCAATGCGGCTCGTCGAGCCCTAGTGCGTGCAATGCTGAAGAAAGGTGGACGAGTAATCGCGGTAGGCGATCGGCATCAGGCAATTTACGGCTTCACTGGGGCCGACAATGACGCAATGGATTTGATTGCCGAAGATTTCGGCTGCGTTCACCTGCCGCTGACTATCACATATCGTTGTCCGAGGAGGGTTGTCGATTTTGCGCGGCAGTGGGTGAGTCATATCACGGCGGCGGAGACTGCGCCGGAAGGGGAGGTGTCGAGTTGCAGTTTGGAGCAGTTTCTCAGTTACAGTGACTTGACGGCGGGGACGGCGGTGTTGTGTAGGTTGAATAAGCCGCTGGTGAAGCTGGCGTTTCAATTGATAAGGAAGCGGGTGCCTTGCCGGATTGAGGGGAGGGATAGCGTCGGCAAAGGGATAGTGCGGCTGATGCAGCGGTGGAAGGTGAAGAGTTTAGACGCCTTGGAAGGGAAGCTGGAGGAGCATCTGCGGCGGGAGACGACGAAGCTGACGGCGAAGAAGCAGGAGGAGAAGCTGGCCGTCGTTGAGGATATGGTCGAGACAGTGCAGGTAATTTTGGACCAGTGCAGGAGTGAGGGAAAGCACACTGTCGATGAAGCGGCTGCGTATGTCGATAGTTTGTTTGGGGATAAGGTGAAGGATCGGCTGGTGCTGAGTTCGATACACCGCGCGAAAGGGCGCGAGTTTAGGAGAGTGTTCTGGTTGGATAGGGCGGGGACTTGTCCGAGCAAGTGGGCGCGCAGCAGTTGGCAGCAGGATCAGGAAGTGAATTTGCAGTACGTGGCTGCAACGCGGGCGATGGATCGGCTGATCGATGTCGTGGTGGAGGGAGAGAGGTAATGACAAAAGAAAATAGTCTTGCTGATTCTCTGGAAATGGCACTTATCAATTTAAGAAAGTTCAACAAGAAGAATACTGACGTGATGAATGCGACCTTTATGGCTGCTGCAATGGTCAACATCCTGCAGGCTATGTATATGATTGGGCCGGAGCGATTTCCGGTTATGAAGAAGATTCTTAAATCCAAGTCGGGGAAAAGAAAGTGAGCAGCTTCAATCGGGCGCAGTATCTGCGGGTGTATGAGATTGCGAAAAGAGTTTGGTGGATGGGAGAATTGATGCCGAAGGCAAAACACGAGGAGGAGATAGGACGACTGGCGATGGAGCTGATGGATATGTGCGAGGGGGTGCTGGGGCAGTTGAATGACCGGCCGGATAGGAGGCGGTGAATGGGCAAAAATTTTTGGTGGTTCAACAGGTTCAATCAAGTTGAGCTGGATGGGCCATTTTCTAGTGCAGCAGCAGCTAAGAGAGCTGTTGCCGGAACGTATAGTCAGATTCAAGGAGGCATGGCTTTTGATATTGCAGTCGTGACGATGAAGCCTGAGAGATATCAAGAGCTGGTGCGCGACAGTATCGTAGGCGAAGGATACGTTGAAGGAGGAAAGTGGGTTGAAGGCAGGCGCGAGATTTCTCAGCAACAGGGATTTCCACAGGACAAGGAATTGTGAAGAGAGGAAAGAGCGGCGAATCGGATAGGTGTTTGGTTTGAGGCAATCAAAGGGAGGCAGAGGTGTATAACTGGGACTACATTGAAAGTGACAAGGGCTGTCTGGTTTGGTGGCGGGATGGAAAGGTGGTGCGGCGGGAGGTGGACCCGATGCGGGTGAGGGGATTGGTGGAGATGGCGAGGAGCTTGCTCTGCGGGTGTATGCGGGATGGGAGTGAAGTTTGCGAGGAGCATGAGGATCGGAGAGTGGCATGAGGGACGATATCAAGGCGGCACTGATGAAGTTTGAGAATAAGCTTCATGCGGCAGTGCAGACCGACGCTGAGCTTGGCCGATTGGATTACAACGACGACAAGTGGGTGCGCTTGGAGCGTAAGTCGAAGCAGTTATGGGCTGATTCCAACGCTGCCAGGAAAGATCTGACGGAACTGCTGGAAACAGTATCCTGAATGAAAACAATGAGTTGCTAGGTGAGATTGACGTTGGAGGGGAAATGAGCGTATAAGCTGCGGCTGGCGTTGGATGTGAGCGGCGGCGGATGGCCTGGGGCGTTGTCTATGCGCAGGCGCAGTGTGAACGGGTGGCGGGAAGGAACCTGGAGCGCCAGGGGTATGAGGTGTTTTTGCCGGAGTGTCAGACGCGAAAAGGCGTGCGTCCGTTGTTTCCCAGATATCTGTTCGTGTTGTTGGACCTGTATCGGTGGTGGCCGATTACGGGAACTAGAGGCGTGAGCGGGCTGCTGATGAATGGGGAGCGGCCGGGTGCGGTTGAAGATGAAGTGATAGAGGAGCTGAAGAGACGACGGGGAGACGAGGGGTTGGTGCGGTTGGAGAGGTTTGGGGTGGGGGATAGGGTGCGGGTGGATGAGGGGCCGTTCAGTGGACTTGAAGGGCTGGTGACGGGTAATAGCAGGCGCAGAGTGGAAGTGCTGTTGTCGATCATGAACCGAAAAGTGAAGCTTTCTGGATTGGGCGAAGATCAGCTTTCGTTTGTGGGATAAGGACAGCTTAGGAGTATCATCGGAGGACGGCCCGCCATCAACCTAGGTCTGTCTGTTGCGGCAGCGGGGAAAGGTGTCTGACGACACTGCTTGGGCCTATGCCATTTCGATGATACTCCTGAGTTGTTTTTAGTTTAGGTAGCTGAGAAATCAGTACCTTGTAGTGGAATGTAACCCTGCATTCCCTGCGGAAGCGTCTTAGGGGACGTTGAAAATCAGATAGTTAGTGATGTTAAATCATGCCTTTTCAGAAGGGTAATAAGCTTGGCGGCAGAGGCGGCATCAACATCGTCACTCAGCAGATTATTTCGCAGCTCAATGAGCTGAATAAGTTCAAGCGGGTGCCTAATCTTGATGTGATTGTTGAGCAGTTGATAACGCAGGCTGCGGGTTATGAAGTTACAGTTACAAAAAAGGTCAAGGGGAAAGAAATCAAGACGAAGGTCGAGATCCCCGGAGACCTCGCGGCCATTAAGGAAATTATCGACAGAGTGCAAGGGAAAGCGCCGCAGTCCGTTACCGTTGGCGGAGAAGAGGACGCTCCCATCGTCCAGATTATTAGGACAATCGTCCAGCCTCCCGGCAGGGATTAGCCTGAAGTTTCCAGTGGCTGAAGTATTTGAGCCGTTATTAGGGGACGCTCGGTACAAGGGAGCGTGGGGCGGAAGAGGTAGCGGGAAAAGCCATCACTACGCGGAGGCTTTGGTAGAGCGGTGCCTGCTGAGGCCGCGAACGAGGTGGATTTGCGTTCGTGAGATACAGCAGACGCTGAAGCAGAGCAGCAAGCTGCTGATAGAAGACAAGATAAAAAATCAGGACTTGCAGAAGAAATTCAGAATCCTGGACGACCAGATAATTACGCCTGGTGACGGGGTGATTATCTTTTTGGGGATGCAGAATCATACATCAGATAGCATTAAGAGCCTTGAAGATTTTGACGGGGCTTGGGTGGACGAGGCGCATAGGCTCAGTGAGAAAAGTTTGGGGTTGCTGCGGCCGACGATAAGAAAACCTGGATCGGAGTTGTGGTTCAGCTGGAATCCTGAAAGTAAGAAAGACCCTGTTGAGAAGCTGCTGCGGCCGGAGAGGAGTGAGGATAGGCCGAGAGACTCTATCGTTGTCGAGGCGCATTGGTGGGATAATCCCTGGTTTCCGCAGGTGTTGCGCGAGGAAATGGAGTACGACAAGAGGCGTGATCCTGACCGCTATGCGCATGTCTGGCTGGGACAGTATCAGAAGGCTTCGCAGGCACGGGTGTTTTCGAACTGGAAGATTGAGAGTTTCGAGACGCCGAGTGACGCCCGGTTCTATTTCGGCGGTGACTTTGGGTTCAGCATTGATCCTACAGTGTTGATACGATGCTGGATACGGGATCGGACTTTGTTTGTAGACTATGAGGCGTGGAAGATTGGTTGTGAGATTGATCATACCCCGGCTTTGTATGCGGGGAGTGATAGCGACGGGCGATGGGTTAATCCGTTGGAGTATGAGGGAATACCGGGGGCGACGCAGTGGCCGATAATAGCGGATAGCAGTAATCCCCAGGCGATATCGTATTTACAGCGGTTTGGGTTTAATGTGCAGCCGGCGATCAAGGGGCCTGGCTCGATCGAGGAAGGGGTAACGTTCTTGAAGGGGTATGACATAGTCGTGCATCCGCGCTGCATGCATGTGGCGGATGAGATGAGCACGTATAGCTTCAAGGTTGATCCGAAGACTGAGGAAGTGCTGCCGGTACTTAGCGACAAGAAGAACCATACGATTGATTCGATGCGCTACGCCGTAGAGCTGCTGAGACGAAGTAGCTACGACACAAGCTACTCGTGGATAGGCACCGATGAGGAGCTGGGAAAGTACAGCATTATTCCCAAATCCAACAAAGGTTCGTGGAAAGATAAAGTCCCATGACGAAGAGAAAATACAGTTTCTCTGAGCAGCACGGAATTAGAAGATGACAGCTTTCATAAATGCGGTGTCGTGTAAGGATGGGCACATTGGGCCGTTTGTACGCAGCAGTCACGTTGATGCAGGCGGCACGAGTGGAGTCATATGTCAGTGCTGTAACAAGTTTATTCGGGTGGTGGATCTTGAGAAGCCGGGGGTGTTGACGGATAAGGCGTCGAAGGAGCTGCCGGTTTGCCGGGGCGTTTCCTCATGAGGGCGAAGCGGCCAGTCCGATAACGGGAAGGGTTCCTGCGTGTCCTCGGCATAACGACATACTGTAACGTTCAAGGAACCCGAGGCCGTATTCAAATGAAACAGACGATACTTGGGGTGCTTCTTAAGCTTGAAGCGGATGCTCGGATACGAGGGTTTCAGATAGATAACAACTTCCATGGTCTGAGACAGCAGCTGAAGGACAGTTCCAAATGAATGGCATGAACAAAACGTGTGGGCAATGTGCGTTTGCTGAGGTGTTGAAGCAGGATATGACGAAGCGGACGTGTTACGGCGTGCCGCCGGTTATGATTCTGATGCCTGGGCCTAAGCAAGGGATGGTGGGGTTGAGCGCGCAGCAGCCGATAGTGAGTGTTGGACGGCGAAGTTGCGGATTGTTTCAAGAGAAGACGGCGATGCAGCTGGCTGAGGAAGTGCGGCCGGAAGTGGCGGAGACGAAGCAGTAATGGCACTGGGTAGGATATTCGATCAGTGGGCTGTCTTGGACCCGCAGCGAGAGAGGCAGCAGGCCGAGGCTGGAGTCGGCGGCCTGGTGCTTGATCAATGGGCGGTGCTTGATCCTGCGCGGTTTAGGTCGAAAGTTGAAGAAGCGTTGAACTCGACGACGGTGTTCACTCCGATAGCGTTGCTGGACACGTTTGTCAGTGAGCTGGAGATAGAGGGAGCTGGAGGGTCTCCTGCAGTAGCGTTCGACGGTAATACTAAGCTCGTCTGTCCCGCCCTGGAGGGAACGGACAACGGCAAGCTGACGATGTCGTTGTGGTTCAAATACGGCTCGTCAGGCGGGGGTGTCGCTTTTATTCAGCCTCACTTAGACAACGTAGTGATAAACATCGGGGCGAAGTCAGGGGACATACCAGATGGAACCTTTACGGTACAGGCTGGAGGGGAACTAAATGACAGTACGCCACAGGCGACCGGGAACTGGAACGGGATCACCCTCTCTCTCGACGCCAGTAAAATGTACACGCAATTATTCGGCGGTGACGTGTACTCGTCGGCCGATACTGGGGTTACCTGGACTGACAGAGCGGCGGCGGGAGCGAGGTTCTGGGTGCTTGGCGATTGCTCGGACGACGGCGCGACCGTCTATATGTGCGAGCAGTGGGGCTTCATCTACAAATCGACCGACAGCGGAGTTAGTTGGACGCGGCTGAGGGGAGCGGGACTGCCGCTTGGCGGATTGGCGGCGTGGCAGCAGGTTTCCTGCTCATCTGATGGATCAGTTGTGGCAGCGATCGTCGGCTCGGTTGCACAAGGTTACATCTACGTTTCCCACGACGGGGGCGACACCTGGACACAAATAACGGCGTTGGGGAAACAAACCTGGTTTTCGGTGACTGTGTCGGGAGACGGAACCAGAATTGCCGTCTTTAGCGCCCCATTCAGCTTCACGGGAGCGCCTGGCGACGACGGTTTCGTCCACGTTTCGACAGACGGGGGAACCACCTGGACGGCCGCGACTCTAACCGCCGCGAACGACACCGGCTCACCGACCAACGCGGTTAAGTACTCGCGCGACGGAAGCCATCTCTACGCGGCGGTCGGGAACAACGGAACGCCGAGCGGAATTTGGGTTTCCCCGGACGACGGCGCGACCTGGACGCAGCGTGCATTTACGATCCCGGCCGGCGCGATCTATGTCTCCTGCTCCACGGACGGCTCAACTGTTATAGCCGCTGGGGGTGGAGCTTACGCCTACATCTCGACCGACTTCGGGGCGACGTGGACCCGGCAGGATACACTGGGACCAATAGGCTGGGTCGGTGTGGATGCCAGCGGAGATGGAAGTGTCTTAGCCGCGACCCAATTCGGCGGCAACCTCTTCACCTACGCAAGCGGGACCTGGACACAGCAAAACGGACTCACATCAAACCAGAATCTCAGTGGCGCGCAACTATTGTTAGGAAACTATAACACTAGCGCATGGCCGCCAGCGAGCGACGACAATTGGCACCATCTATTGTTATCTGGGGACGCTGGAACGGAAACTCTTACCGGCTATCTGGACGATGTTAAGATTGACCCAGCAACTTATTTTCTGGCGTCCTCGCCGCCACCGACGAGTTTATTCAACACGGACCTGGACTTTTGGATAGGCGGCACTATGAGCCAAGGTTTCCTCGGCTCGCTCGCTGACTTCTTCATCTACGCTGGCCTCTCGCTGCTCGACGGCAGTGGGGATATTCCGGTAGCGCAGCGGCGAAATTTTATCACTGCTGCGTTGAAGCCTGTTGATCCAGCAGTGACAGTGGGGGCGCTGGGAGAGGCTACGGTGCAGTTGTCGGGAGATGCGTCTACGTTTGGAACTAATCAGGGAAATGGTGGTGAGTTTTTGGTGGCGAGCGGTGCTTTGACTGATGCGGCGGGGCCTTAAGATGAGTGCAACCATTCATTGGCTCCGCGACAGCCTTATAAATTTTGTCACAAATTTTGGGACATCTCGTGATCCTACTGTTGGTGCGCACTGGAATCTCAAGCTTCTTAATCGCAATGATGTTGAACAAGCATACAGAAGTGACTGGATTGCGCGGAGAATAGTGGATGCTCCTGCGGAGGACAGCTGCCGAGAATGGCGGCTGTGGCAGGCAAACCAGAATCAGATTGAGAAGATTGAAGATCTTGAGGAAAAGCTCAAGATACAGATGAAGACCAAGCAGGCCATTCTGCGGGCACGTCTGTATGGCGGCGCAGGAATGGTGCTGGGAGTGGATCAGGGTGAGGCGAAAGATCCCTTGGATCTGGAGAAAGTGGGGAAGGACGATCTGAAGTTCGTCGTAGTGTTGAACCGCTACGAGCTGATGGCGGGACCGCGCATCTACAACGTGGAGAGTCCTTGGTACACTCAGCCGGAATACTTCACGGCGGCAACGCCGTTGTTTGGCTTCTACGGCGAGGAAGGGAGTACTTATCCGGGGACTAGTAATAGGGGAAACTACAAGCCTGGTGATACGCAGCGGCAGGTGACGCCGGTGTCAGGGATGGTGCAGATACATCCCAGCCGGGTGGTGCAGTTCTATGGCAATGAGCTGCCGGATTGGCGGCTGGTGCCGCTGGGCGGGTTATGGGGGGATTCGGTTCTGCAGACGTGCGAGGACGTGCTGAAGGACTTTGGCATGTCGGTTGGTGGCATTGCCAACATGATAAACGACGCCAAGCTGGACGTTATTAAGATCCCGCAGCTGACGCAGAATTTGAGCAATGCAGCGTCCAGCAATAAACTGCTGACGCGGTTCATGGTGGCGAATCAGTCGAAGAGCGTGATTAACAGTCTGTTGCTGGACAAGGAAGAGGAGTGGGAGCGGATACAAACCTCGTTTGGCAGTCTGCCGGAGATTATGCGCGAGTTCATGACGCTGCTGGCCGGTGCTGCCGAGATGCCTATGTCGCGCATCTTTGGACAGAGTCCTCGGGGGTTGGGTGGGGCTAGCGGAGGAGCAGGAGAGCAGGACACCAAGAACTACTACGATAATATCTCGTCAAAACAAAAGACTGTCTACACTCCGGCAATGAAGTACCTGGACGAGGTACTGATACGGTCGGCACTCGGAAGACGTGATCCTAATATCCACTACGACTGGGCTCCGCTGTATCTGCCTGATCCGAAGGAAACGGCTGCAGTGCAGAAGTCGAAAGCTGATACTCTGCAAGTGCATGTGAATACGGGCCTCTTTAACGAGGACGCTCTGCGCAAGGCTGCTGTCAATCAGATAGGCGAGGACAAGGTCTATGCGGGGTGGGAGGATGCAATAGAGGAGTTCGGAGAAGAGCCCGATGTCGTCGAGGCGCGCATCTGGTCGCCCGGCATTGATCCGAGGACGGGCAAGCCGATTGCGCCGGGTGGTGGTAGTCTTCCTCCAAGCGGCAAACCTCCGCCAAGTGGAAATGGTGGGGCACCGCTAAAGCAGCTTACGGGGAAATTTAAGAAGCAGGATTTGGGAGATGCCGCGCCGAGAACTCTGTACGTTCGGCGTGATGTTCTTAACGGGGATGAAATCAGAGCGTGGGCCAAGCAGCAAGGATTCAAGACGACAGTGCCGGCGAGCGACATGCACGTCACTATAACGTTCTCGCGGACGCCGGTTGACTGGATGAAGGTCGCAAGCAATAGCTGGTCGTCTACCGTTGATAAGGGGGGCGGAGAATTGCAGACAACTCCTGGAGGGCCGCGCCTGATTGAAAAGTTTGGCGATGCTGTTGTGCTGCTGTTTGCCAATGCTGAGTTGACTTGGCGGCATGATGAAATGGTGAAGGCTGGGTGCAGTTGGGACTTCCCTGAGTATCAGCCGCATATAACGATAAGCTGGAATGCGGAGGGGTTGGATCTCAGTAAGATTGAGCCTTATCAGGGAGCTATTCGGCTGGGGCCTGAGATTTTCGAGGAAGTGAAGGACGATTGGAAAGGGGGGATTATTGAAGATGCTGGCCCAGACGACGAGCCGCGCGATGAGCATGGGCGATGGACGAGTGGGGAGACTCTAGCTGGTAAGGTAAAGATTGGCACCAAAGATCCCAAGGATATGAGCAACGCTGAGATTGCCAAAGAGTTTGAGAAGATAACTCTGCATAGTAGCGCGGTTAACAAAGAAATGATCAATGCCGGCAGAGGAATGGAAGCTAGGTCGGAGACAGAGACAAAGACTGATGAGCTGTCGCAGAAAACAAAAGCTCTCAGTAAACGAGAATATGATCTCTATGCTGAGAACAAGTTACGTCAGGATATGGGTGGTAGACGTGTTGAGAACCCAGAGACAGGCAACATAACTTACGTAGGAAAGCGTCCTGCTAACTTAAAATATAGCTATTTCAAGGAAGACTCTGTCGTCGATGACGCTGATTTAGACGACGATATGGTTGAAGACTTCAATCCGAATCATGATCTCAAGAGCGGGGAGTTTTCCAGTGGCGGGTTGAGTGAGGCCGGGAAGAGTGCGAGCGAGAAGGGCGGCCATTGGCGGGAAGCTTTGGAGCAAGAGCGGAGAGTGAATAAGCTTCGCGAGGTTGAGGCCGGTAGGCACTCGGCGCTTTATCCGGGGAAGTCGGGTTATGCAGGCAGTCCAGGCGGCGAAGGGTTGGGTGAGGGTGAAAAGGCAGTGTCTCAACCGAAGTCGTTTGCGGAGCGCCACGATACGATGGCGGACAATACTGCGGCTTGGATTCTAGAAAATGGGAAAGAGTACGATTTCGATAAAGTTAAAGAAATGGTGTCGTCTGCTTATAAGGCCGGAGCAAGCGACGACGATTGGTGGAAGGCAATACGCAAGAGCATAAAGCTGAAGGATTTGCCTGAGCTGAAAGGGCCTGCTGACTGGGATAAGACGCATCTGAGCGGCGACGGGTTGGTCCTCAGCGACGAAGCAAAGGCACGGCTGAAAGAGGGCAGCGGCATTGAGCGGATAGTGGACGCAATAAAAGCAATGCCGCAGCCTGTCATTAACGTGCATACGCCAGATGTGGTAGTGCATCAGCCTGAGATAAACGTGACGACACCCGATGTGAAAGTGACTTCCCCTGAAGTAAACGTAACGGTGCCTATCACGATGCCGAAGAAAGGTGTCGAGGTGACGACTGTTACGGCGCACGATAGTGAAGGGCGCATTAAAGAGTTCGAGCGCCGAGAAATAGACGACGAGGAGAAGTGACTTGGCCGCTTATCAGAAGTTTAATCTCTTCGTCGAAGATGCTCTAAAGGGAGTTTATCTGTTTCAGAGTGATGCCTTCAAGATCATGCTGACCAATACCGCGCCGGTGGCGACGAACCACCTGTACGGGGATATCTCAGGGAACGAGGTGGCCAACGGTGGGGGGTACTCGACAGGCGGTGCCGCGATTACAGTGGGGCTGTCGAACAGCAGCGGGACTGAAACTGTAACGGGGACCAACGTCGTCTTCACGGCGACGACGGGATTCGGCCCGTTTAGGTATGCAGTGCTCTACGACACGACGCCAACGAGTCCCTTGAAGCCGCTGATTGCCTGGTGGGATTATGGGTCGAGTATCTCGTTGAATGCTCTGGAGACATTCACGGTAGCGCCTGGCTCGGGTAATCTCTTTACTCTGGCGTAGGCGATGGCTGGGATCATTGGCTGGCCGGGGGAGTCGGGGCCTATGCGCTAAGCGGGGAAGCGGCTGGGCTGTTCAGCGGCTACTACCTCGGAGCGGGAGTGGGTGCGTATGGCCTGACGGGTGAGGCTGGTTCACTTCTAAAGAGCTATGAATTAGGAGCTGCAACTGGAGGGTATGCGGTAGACGGGGTTGCAGCTGTACTGTCGGTCGATGAAGGCCTCGTCAGCGGGGTATATTCGGTCACTGGTGCGTCGGCGGGGCTGGAGGCTGGCAGGGAGCTGCCAGCGGCAGAAGGGGCCTACGCAGTCACTGGAGAGGCTGCTGCTCTTACTGTCGGGGGACAGGTTTCGAAAACGGGATTCAGCGTCGCGGGCGGCAGTGGTGGGGGCAGGCCTGTTACGGATATCCTGCGCGACCTCGACAGACGGAGGACGCTGGCGGCAGAGGCAGGAGTGTTCCGGTTGTCGGGAGATATAAACCTCGTTGTCGGGCGCAAGGACTGGGTCAAGTACGACAACGATTTTCTGATAGCGGCTTAGTTCCAAAGGAAGGTAAGAGAATGGCTACGGGTACTATCAAGTTCTTCAGCGATAAGGGGTTCGGCTTCATCAAGCGTGACGACGGGAAGCCGGATGTGTTCCTGCATCGCAAGAAGCTGGAAGAGAGTGGCGTTCCGTTAGGTGTCGTGAAGACGGACAGCAAGGTCGAGTTCGATGTTCAGCACGGCGACCGGGGGCCATTCGCGGTGAACATACGGGTATCGGCATGACCAAGAGCGGAATACTACCAAAGCTTCTGCTGGAGAACATCGATTTCTGGGCAGCAGTTATAAACAAAGGTATGAGCCTCGATACTGAAGAGATGCGCAGCAGACTGCTGGAGGATTTCAGTTCTATCAAGGAGGTGTTATCTGAACCGCCTTTTACCCGCACCAACGCCATTGCCGGTGAGCAGAATCAGCGAGGGCTGCGGTGACGACTGAGTGCATTTGGCCCTATCCGAACTATGGAGATTTGCTCCGGTACTTGCAGCCACAGGTACTAATTCAACAGGGCTGCATTTGCCCTCCTACTTCCGAGCAGACTTGTGAAAATCCTACTTGCCCTCGTAAAAATTGGCTGAAGCAGTCAAAATGTGCTCAAGGAGCGTAAGATGATTCGTCGCTCATGTCCTGATCCGCTCGTCAATGCGCCGCCGGTGTCGCCGAGCCAGAGATCGATAGAGGTGATACTGAAGGGAATGGCTGCGTTTACCCCTGAAGATAATCTGAAGCGCAGCGGCAAGGTATGGCCGAGTGGGGGTAAGTATATGACGATGCCGGGGACGGGGTATCGGGCAGGCGAGCCGGGGATAACGGGATGAGCAGAAACACAGATGCCATTATCGACGTGCTGAAGAGTTCTATCAAGGCAATGCAAGATCCTACTCAACAGGACGAGGCTACTCAGCAAGCCATAATAGACGCAAGCCTGGAGCTGGGTCGTGAGCTTCTCAATAATATCGGCCGCATCGCCGATGCTATAGAAGAGTTGGCAACGAAGGACAAAGTAACATGATGAATACTCCGCTGCAGTCGTTTACGCCGTGGGCGATGCTCGATCCCGCAAAGTTTCAGCGGGAGGTGCATGCGCTCAATGGGCATGTGACGTTCGACACCTTTTCCGTCTTGGACCCGCTGCGCGAGCTGAAGCAGATATCGGCTGAAGCGGGACATGGCGTGGTGCCGGGGGCGCTGTTCGGTGTTGCTGCGGTGGGTGACATGGGCCGCGCCGTTTACGACATCAATAATCACCTATGAGTGCTGGTCTTGCTCAAGCGATGCTACGTGCTCGGGTTTTACCGAAGACTTATGTGAATTTCTTACAAGGTCAGCGTTTTAAGGAAATCTATCATTGGGCTAGGAAGGAACATGCTTTCCTTCTTGTTTGTGAAGGAATTAGTAAAGAGGAGATAGGTACTCGTCTGGGGATACAAGGAAATTCCGCTTTGCAAATGGCTCGTTCGTACGGATATTATTTCAATTTTAAAGTTCGTCGATGCCGAGTGGTGCTTGAATGAGCCTGCTTGCGCCGCGCCGGCAGTTGTTGAAGACGACAACACGTGTCGTCGATGCAGATGCGCGGCATGATCCGACTGGGACGGGATTTTTGCGGCGGCGGTTTGCGGCTGACTTGGATAGGCGGTGGGCGCGGCTTAAGCGATTGACGATAGAGGCGGTAGGTAAGAGTGATATCCTTGGACTGGGTGGGCCTACCGTTGCGACGATTGCGGCGCTGCCGCATGGCAACAAGGTGGAGGGATTCCGTAGCTGGTTCGACGCTGCGCTGCGCGCTGTAATCCTGGTGTATGACGGACGGTGGACGCGCAGCTATATCGAGCAGTCGATGCAGTTGGCAAAGACGCGAGCACAGAAGCTGACAGTGAGAGATGCGTATGATCCCGACGAACTTCGTGATCCTAAAGGAAAGTGGACAAGCGGAGTAGACTTAACAGAAACTAAGGAGTTTAAGAGCTGGTTTGGAGGCAGTAAGGTAGTCAATGAATCTGGAAAACCTCTGGTTATGTATCAGGGAGGCGGTAGTTCTAGTTCTGGTAAGCATGGTAATATGCTCGGCAACGGCATTTATGTAACTAACTCTTCTGAATATGCAGATAAGTTCACTGGCAGAGAAGGGTACATTACACCATTGTACGTTAAGGCTGAAAAGATACTTGAGGAAAACTCAGTTAGGTTATCTGGTAAGAAATTGGGAGATTATGCGATAGCTCATGGGTATGATGCTATTCGTGGGGTCATTGGACGTGGGTTGTTTCAATTAGTCGTATTTGATCCAACTCAGATAAAGTCTGCTATCGGAAACAAAGGCACGTTTGATCCTAAGAGTCCAAAGATAGGCGACAGTGCTGGGCATAGGCAGCGGCATGAAGAGGCGGAGATCCCGGAGGGTTTGTATGAGAAGACGGCGGAGCTGGTGGCGAAGGCGGCGATCGATCACGGTGTTGAGTGTCCTTGGCTCGCTGGGCGTTCCCGTGACGGAAGCGTGGTCTACATTGACGAGAGAGTACCGCGATATCTGCCGAAGACGGGAATTGATACGTGGAAGACGCTGCCCTGGCATGAACTCGCGGAGTGGAGCGAGCAAAACGCCGGCCGTAGCTATGACGATGATGGGACCTCAGCTCACCCTATTGCAACCGCCGTCGAACGAAGGCGAGTGATAGAACTGGGCGGAGATTGGGACGAATACAGCGACGAAATGGCGGGCTATGTCGAGAAGACTAAGCAATTCAATCCTGATTTGGTACCTGAGAATTTGGACAAGCGGCCGTTTCTGAGCGGTGCCGGCGGCGGTGCAGTGCTGCGAAGATTGGACAAGAGGGCGATAGAAGACGCTTACGATCCAGATGAGCCTAGAGATCCTCACGGAAGGTGGACAAGTGGAGGAGAATATCCATTAGCCCCAAGAAGTGAATGGTACGGAGAAGCTAATTATGAGGCTACTGGCGGAAAAATGGTAACGATGTCGCCCGATGCGTTTTTGAAGGCATCTCGTCCATTGGATATTGACGAGACTTCTCGTGAGAACATCGACTTTCTTAAGGAACATATTGAAGCAGGAAAAACACTTGATCCTCTTGCGTTATATGCAAATGGAAAAGAAGACGGTAGACACCGTGCCATGGCTGCTAAAGAGCTTGGTATAAAGCGGGTTCCAGTTATCAATTTTAGAAAGACTGTAGCAGCGGATACTCAGTTGCGGGATGCGGCGGAGGGGGTGACGCTGGCCTCTTTGACGGTGGCGGAGTTGAGCGGGATTTGCGATGCTGTTGGGCAGCAGGCGGTACGGGCGGTGGCAACGGGAATACTGCACCGGGAGCGGCCTGCTTTGATAGCTCGCCGAGTGGGGCTGGTGATTAACTCGGTTGGACGGGCGCGTAGCCGGCAAATGGCCGGGTACATGATCGTCAAGGCGTTTAGCGTAGCGACGCTGGAGGAGTTTAGGGCGCGGGGGGTGACGAAGGTTGGTACCCGAGCGGAGCGGTTGAGGATAGTGAAAGGTCCGCACGGTAAGCACCTGGTGAAGGATAGGGACGTTAGGAAAGAGGAAGGGCCTACACCTGAAGAGATAGAAGCGGCGGAAGAGAGTGAAGAGACGCTGCAGGAACTTGAGAGCGTGGAAATTTTAACGGCAGGCGATGACGATGTCTGCGATATTTGTGAAGAAATATCCGATAACGGGCCATACGATATCGACGAAGCAATGAGTTTGATACCTGCTCATCCAGGCCCGTGCCGTTGCGCGTTCGTGCCTGCCAATGATGCTAGATTCGCAAATGTGCGAGACTATGCTACAGGACAGTACGGAGGAGAACTTTATGACTTCGACCCCGACCAACCGAGAGTCCCTGCAGGATCGCCTGGAGGAGGAGAGTGGAGTGGAGGAGGGTTCGCAGGAGGTCAGCGAGCGGGAAGTGCGGGCGAGGCAGAGAAAGCGGCAGGAACAACAGCGGCCGGTCACGCCAAGTTAAGTGGCCTTCCCGACAAATCGATAGACTTAGGCGCTGCTGGCTTTTATGCCCCTGGTCCTAATGCACAGATTCATGCCGCTGCTGTCAAGTACATGCAGGACGCGGGCCTGCACTACGATCCTCCGAAGAGCTACGAGAAGGTAGACAAGGAACGGGCAGCACGGATTGCTGGTGCATTCGACGCAATGCCGCATGCTCCTGATGATCCTGCAGTGCAAGCGTCATATGCGGCGCTGGCGCGGGAGACACTGGCGCAGTGGCAGGCTGTCAAGGCTACCGGCCTAAAGGTAGAGTGGATCAAGCCGGGACAGAAGGACCCTTATGCAGCGTCGCCCAGGCTTGCTGCTCTCGACGTAGCTCAGAACAATCACTGGTGGGGCTTCCCGACTGATCAGGGGTTTGGATCAGGAGAAGAAGCTGAAGCAGCCAAGCATAACAACCCGATGCTGACGCAGACCGATGAAGTTGTTGACGGGCGTAAGCTCGTTGTCAACGACGTGTTTAGGATTGTTCACGATTACTTTGGACACTTCAAGGATGGAGTAGGTTTCCGTGCCGAGGGTGAGGACAATGCTTGGCGCTCGCATGTAGCTATGTTCTCCGATGCCGCTAAAGGTGCAATGACATCGGAGACGAGAGGGCAAAACAGCTGGGTAAACTTTGGTCCTTACGGCGAAGCTAACCGAAAGTCTACCGCAGCTGACACTCATTACGCTCCGCAGAAAATCGGCTTGATGCCCGACTGGACATGGAAGAGTCAGTGAATCGATATCAGCACTGCGATGAACACGAAGCCGACCAGGAACCCGCGCAGGATTAGGTGAAGGTCAGGAGTCATGGTCTGGCTTTGAGAGATACTCTGTAAACACCGGCTCCTAGGTGTTTAGTAGCTATATCATACAACTCTCCCCGAGCCATAACCATGCCGCCGGTTTCCAAGAGCATTTCCTTTAGCTCCCTGCGAGACATAGTTGTGTTGCCGCTGGGCAGACTTGCAAGAAAATTGAGTTGACGAGTTGTTTCTGGTGTCATGTCAATCAACCGCGAACTGGTTTTCGTCTTTGTAGAGCCTACCTGTTATCGGTGACGCTTTCCAGCCTTCTTTCCAAGCCTTCTCGAATTTAGTGGCAGCAGTCTTGGACATGATATAGGCCTTCTCGCGATGCGAGTAACGCTCGTTGGAGAATCTGCCGGCTAGGCACATAGCTCGCGTTTTCATCCAATTGTTGGGGTAGGAAGCGCAGTGAACCGCCATCATGTTCTTGGCATAGCGAGCTGGTTTGATAGTGTAGCCCGGTTCGTCAGTCATGGTGGGCGTCTCCGTCGATAGTGTTGGAACGTAGGTCAGCGACGTACTTGACGAGGGCGTTGTAGACGGCGGGCTCAAGAAAGACGACGTGGTCGTCGTTCTCTCGCGGTGCTCGCAACCGAATTTGGAAGCCGTCGAAAGAACAATAGAGACCGTCTCCGAGATAGGTTTCGTCACGTCCGATTGGCGCTCTGCTCATAACACTTGCTCCGTTTCTCGCAGCCATTGCAGCGACTTCACTGCCTTGGCGTTCCAGATTACACCGGAGGCGCAGTCCCAGCCGTAGTACCAGAAAGTATGCAGACGGCGATTCCATAGATAGGGTGAGACAATGATCCCGTCGTGTTTCTTTGCTACCTGTATCCAATTGATGTAGTATCTCTTTTCGTGGTGGGACTTCATGGAGCCAGATATAAGACCTCGCTGAAACGGGTAGTCTGCTCCGTACTGCTCAGTGAACTGATCCAATTCCTCGTCTGAAGCTATGCGCAGAATTTTGGCACTGTCTGACAGCTCTACTCTCGTGGCGTATTGCAGGCCGGCGAGGTTGAAGTTTTCCGACAGGCACCACTCTTTCCAGGCAGTGTCTACGGAAAGCCACAAGCCGTTAGGCTTTCCGATTCTGTCGGTTTCCTTCTGCTGCACGACGCTGCGAACGGACGTGAGAGGCCTTACTCCATAGTGAATTAGTCCCTCATTCATGACGCTTTGCTCCTGAAGCTGAAGTTGCCGCGATTGATTTCCCACGTCTTGTCGTCCTCGCATAGGTTGAAGGCGGCATGACGCTCGATTGCCGAGAGAATTAATGCGGCCTGCGTATCTTCCCAGTCGTCGTTCTCGCAGGATTGGTAGTCGAGACAGTAGCAGGCACGGACGACTTGCTTAGAGGCGGCTTTGGTAGCGAAGAGGTTGAACGGCGTGTAGGCGTAATCCGCGCCGTCATTGCCGAAGTCCTCCTTGTAGCGGCGGCGGACGGACCTGATGTTCTCGGCGTAGAGAATGCGGCCGACTTCAGTGGCGTTATGAGCTATTATCTGAATACTCTGTTTCTGCTCGCGGTCGTAGTACCAGAGGTGCTGATTGATAGCGTAAGTGATCAGGGCGTCGATATGGTCGTGGCTGACGATGAAGGCGGACATTGGCTAGCTCCTGTACTTGGCTTGGAGACTAGACAGTTCAGCCCGCTCCGTTCGCTCGGTGAAGTTGGTAATAGCGTCTTGCAGAGTGTCAAGCTGGCCTGAAGTAAGAACCCAAGCGCCAAGAACCTTCTCGACATCGCTGTAGGTGAAAGCTGGATCGCCGTAGTGCGGGTGGTGGTGGCATTGGGCCAGGAAGTCGCGGCGCGCTACTAGCGAGCCGAATTGAACGTCGTAGAAGCCTGCCTGATTGAAGTGTGCTATATGGCCAAAGCACATGCTAAGCCTCTTGTAGAACCACTTGTGAAAGAGCGTTTGCTTGAATCCGTTCTCAACGAAACGAACGAAGTGGTTGGCGAACTTGGCTTTGTCCTCGGCAGTGTCCCACTGAGTAGGCGTGAACTGGCTGGCGGTGAACATCAGGGCGTTTCCTTTGTTACGGTGACGCGGTAGTCGTGGCCGCGATGGTGGACGAGGAAAGAGGTGTCGGTTTCTGCTTTTTCGTGCGGAACAACTCTGGAACTGACGCTAAGGCATTCCCAGACTTCTTCGGCGACGACGGCTTCCATTTCTTGCTTAGTCACTGACGGCCTCCTCGGGTTGGTTGCGTTTCATCAGGTAGTCGGCGGCTCGCTGCGCCTTGGAAGCGGCAGAGAAGAAGGCACGGCTATCGTCTTTGAACAGCTTGATCCAGTTAGCGATGTAGGGTGCATGTTGAAGAGAGCCGTCAAAGTTGAACTCGGCGCAGAGGTAGGCAGAGGTAAGCTCAGCAACCAGTTCCTCAGCAGCGTATTCAGGTGTACCGAAGAAACCCTTCATTTCGCGGTTCAGTCTGTCCTTATGTCCTGTCCAGTGGCCAAGCTCGTGAAAAGTAGTGGCGTAGAAGTTGTCCGCTGATTTGAAGTTCGTGAACGGCGGCATGTGAATCTTATCGATGCCGGGATAGTAGCAGGCTCGATCGCCGTGCGGGGTTTCTTCGAGTACGACACCAGTTTCATGGACGAATGTCTCTACCTCTGGATCACGCTTGTCGTGGTTGCGAACCTTCGGCTCGACTGTCTCAGTGAGCTTTGTTGGCAGGTTGTCGCACTGGCTTACGTTAAACACCGTGAAGGCGCGAAGGAAGCTGATAGACTTCTTGTCGTCAGGGTTGTCCGACTTCTTGTCGGCGACGAGGATTTTCTTGACGAGGTAGACCTCGGTGCCCTTCTCGCCCTTGCGGACATGGCCGCCGGAATCCTTGGCCTGCTTGAAGGTGAGATAACGGGGCAGAGTCCAGCCGTGCTCTTCAGAGGCAATCCAGAGGAAGAGGACGTTGCCGCCGCTATAGGGACGCCGCGTAACGGCGTTCATGGGTTGATTGAGACCGGGCGTACGCGACCACGGCTTAACCCAAGGGACGGTGCCCTTGGCAAGCTCGGCGGCGATCCGCTCGGAGACTTCCTTATGCAGATCGCGATAGTCAGTGCGGTTGGACATAATAGGCTCCTCAGTTTGGAACTCAGTTTAACGAATCATTCCGCTGCAGTGAGCCGCCGAAACGGCTCACGACGCCAGAATGAGGCTATATGTACCAGTCCCACTTTGCGGGTCATGGTGCCCTCGGGTTTGGAACTGTCTTGGTGTCCTAGATGTATGACAGGCGGTGATTTTGTCAAGGGTGGGGGTGGAGGGTAAATGAGTGGGTATTTAATCCTAGACACGGAGACAACGTCCTTGCTCGATTTCCGCAGGCCGCCGGAGGCTCCAGGACAGCCCAGGATGGCGGCTGTAGCGATGATTTTTCTGGGGGCTCAGCGACAGTGGGAGTTCGAATGGGCCTGCTACGTACAGCCGGAAGGCTGGGAAATGAACCACGACGCAGGGGCGGTAAACGGCCTGACGACGGACAGGCTGAGGATCGAGGGTTTGCCGGTATGGGTGCCGCTGCTGCTGTTCGCTGAAGGGGTACGGCAGGGGCGAACGGTGGTGGCGCATAACAGCGAGTTCGACTTGGCGATAATGCGTGGCGAGCTTCGGCGAAGAGGGCAAGACCTCGAAGAAATCAGAAGCTTTTGCACGATGAATGCCTCGACTCCTGTCTGTAAACTGCCTGGACGCAAGGGTTACAAATGGCCGAAGCTTAGTGAGGCCTATGAGTACTTCTTTGACAAACCTGTAGAAAACGCGCACAGTGCGCTGAGTGACGCGCGGGCTTGCTGGCAGATTTTTGAGAAGTTAACACAACTTCACGTCGCAGCCTGATCAGTTCCAAACCCCGTTCCAAATAACTGGACTCTCGACTGAGAGGGCGCGGAACCATGCTGCTTTACGACAAAGCCGATATCGAGCTGACGCGGGACGCTGACGGAAAGCCGCGCCGCACCAAAGACGGCTATCTGACATTTTCAGCACGAGCAGCAAGAACTGGTATTCAGATTTATAAAGGGAAGGAATTAGGTAGACCCGACCTTGGTGAGGTAGCTGTCTATAGGCCGCCGGAGGAAGTGTTCAACAAGGATGCAATGCGGTCGATGGCGCATAAGCCGCTGACGCTGCACCACCCTCCTGAAGCTGTAACTGACAGCAACTGGAAGAAGTACGCCATTGGGCATTCGGGGGACGAGGTAGTTCGCGACGGGGATTTTATCAGAATACCTATGGTCGTCATGGACGGCGACGCCATTCGGAAAATAGAGAGCGGCGAGTGCAAGCAGCTTAGCGTTGGATACTCGACGGACTTGAAGTGGGGGAAGGGAAAGACTGCGGACGGGCTGCTGTACGACGCAGTACAGACGGACATTCGCGGCAAT
>Ga0070765_100000058_pt1 | contig 74849 bp, 62 predicted proteins | sample HubBroMetageWFT5_FD_71516 | JGI IMG/M metagenome (GOLD analysis project Ga0070765, IMG submission 71516) | Warmed and freeze-thawed soil microbial communities from the Hubbard Brook experimental Forest, New Hampshire - Hubbard Brook CCASE Soil... | ecosystem: Environmental > Terrestrial > Soil...
CGCAGGTCACGGATCTGCACGGATGAGCACGGATCAGGAACTCTGAGAATTATCCGTGAGAATCCGCGTGAGTCCGTGACCTGTTTTTGTCTGGAAGGCCGATTCGATGGCAGCCGGTTCCGCACGCAATTCCGCCAACGCCAGGCTCTACCTGCTGGCCGCCATACTCTTTCTATGGGGCGGGGCCATCTGTTTGCGCCTGGTTTACCTGCAAATCTTCCGCTACGGAAGTTTTGAGCTACGCGCCCAACATCAGCAACAGCACACCACAGAAGTGTCGGCGCGTCGCGGCATTATTTACGACCGTGCCGGCCATGAGCTGGCCATGTCGATTGCGGTGGATTCAGTCTTCGCCGTGCCCACGGAGATTCCAGATCTGGCAGGGGCTGTCTCCCTCATCTCGCGCATCACTCACTCCGACCCGCGCGAACTCCTGGCCAAGTGCCAAGCTGGTCACACCTTCTGCTGGTTAGCTCGCAAGGCGGACGCCGAAACCGCGGACCGCATCCGATCACTTGATCTGCGCGGCATTTACTTCCAAAAAGAGTCCAAGCGGTTTTACCCCAAGCGCGAACTGGCCGCCCAGGTGATCGGCTATGTAGGAACCGACGACGAGGGTCTGAGCGGCATTGAGCGCGAATTCGACGACCAGCTCCACGGCAAGCCAGGAGAAATGTTGGTCTCCGTCGATGCCCGGCGGAAATGGTTCGCTAGCGTGGAAAAGCAGCCCGAGCCGGGGCAGAATGTCGTACTCACGATTGACCAGCAGATACAGTACATCGCCGAGCGCGAACTGCAAACCGCCATGCAGCAGACCCACGCCGAAGCGGGCACGGTGATTGTGGAGAATCCACATACCGGTGAAATTTTGGCGTTAGCTAACCAGCCCACGTTCAATCCCAATCTAACCCGGGAGATCACACCTGCGAAGCTTAAGAATCACGCGGTCAGTGACGTCTACGAACCCGGGTCGACGTTCAAAGTGGTCACCATTTCCGCCGCACTCGAAGAAAAGCTGACCACTCCGCAGGAAGTCTTTGATTGCCAGATGGGGTCCATCGTTATTAATGGAATGAGAATCCACGACAGTCGGCCTCACGGCCTGCTGCCGGTCTCGGATATTCTCGCCGAATCCAGCGACGTGGGCTCCATCAAGATTGGCATGCGGTTGGGCGATGAGCGCTTCTACAAATATATTCACGGCTTCGGCTTTGGCCAGCAGACGGGCATCGAGCTGCCGGGCGAGACGCGCGGCCTGAGCAAACCACCGAATCGTTGGTCCAGAGTTTCATTCGCTGCTATTTCCATGGGTCAGGAAATTGGAATCACGCCGCTGCAACTCGTCGGACTGATCTCGACCATGGCGAACGACGGCGTCTGGGTAGCGCCCCGGATTGTGGCCGCCACCAATGCCCCGCAAAGCACACCGCAAACGATTGCGTTTCATCCCGTCGAGCCACGACGCGTTATTTCCGCTCTCACCGCCGCCCAGATGCGGCAAATGATGCAGGGCGTGGTGCTGCACGGCACGGGAACGAAGGCACTGCTCGAAGGCTACACATCTGCCGGCAAGACCGGGACGGCGCAAAAGGTCGATCCCGCGACGCATGCCTACTCGCACTCGAAATATGTGGCCTCGTTTGCCGGTTTTGCTCCGATTAACAATCCGGTAATTACAGTCGCTGTGATTCTCGACTCCGCGGTCGGACTGCATCAGGGCGGCCAAGTCTCGGCTCCGGTGTTCCAACGCGTGGCACAGCAAGTCCTGGAATACCTGCATACCCCGCACGACGTTGAATTGCGTCCGAACCGGCAAACGCTGCTGGCTTCGCGTCAGGTGAAAGATCATGACATCGAGGAAGGCACCCCGGATCATCTGGGCGATCCGCTGGAGGTCGCCGACGCGACACCGCCTCCACCCCCCGCGTCACGTGTTCCGCTGAAGAGCGCCGGAGCGCCCACGCCGGGAGTTGTCGCGGCTGCGCTGAAGCAGCGTGAAACCGTGTTGCCGGCGGATCCGAAGCCAATCGCAAACCTAGTGGATTTCCCGCCACCGGCCGCAGAGCGTCCCCCTGGCAACGGGACAGTAATTGTGGATTTTGAACAGAATGCCATCATCGTACCTTCATTTGCGGGCAAGAGCGTTCGCGCCGCCATCGAGATGGCACAAGAAAACGGATTGGATCTGAATGCGGTCGGAAGCGGGTTAGCCCGGGACCAGTCACCGCTTGCCGGCGCGCATGTCCCCAGCGGGTCGAAGGTGATGGTGAGATTTGGGCGCTAGCGCATTCACCACAGAAGGCAAAGCGGAACACGCAGAGGTCAGAACTCCCTTGGCTTCGGCCGGTTGCAGTCTGAACGTGACCTATAATTCACTCCAATGACGTTTGAACAGCTTCTGCAAGGGGCGGAGGTGCTCAGCCGGACTGGGAATCCGCTGGTGAGCGGCCTGGAGTACGATTCACGCCGGGTGAAGCCGGGAGACTTGTTCGTCGCCATGTGCGGCGAGTCTAGCGATGGTAACAAGTTCATCGACAAAGCTATTGCCGTCGGCGCGGTGGCCATCGTCACCGACTCTGCCACTGCGAAGCCGCATCCCAGGGTGGCGTGGGCACAGGTTGCGCACGGACGCCGCGCCCTCGCCCGCCTGAGCGCCAACTTCTACAAGCGGCCGGCCGAGCGTCTCGCCATAACTGGGATCACCGGAACCAACGGCAAGAGTACGGTGGCATTTCTGGTGGAATCGATCCTCGCCGCAGCCGGTCGCAAGAGTGCTTTGGTTGGGACCATCGAATATCATGTTGCGGGAAAAATCCAGCCCGCGCCACACACTACGCCGGAAGCGCTGGATTTGAATCGTATCTTGTCGGAAGCCCTCGTTAGCGGCGCGACGGAAGCGGTGATGGAAGTGTCCTCTCACGCCCTCGCCCAGCAGCGCGTGTATGGGATTCCCTTCGACGTTGCAGTCTTTACTAATCTCACTCGCGATCACCTCGACTACCACCACACCATGGAAGGGTATTTTGCCGCAAAGCAAGTTCTGTTTGAGGGCTGCGGCACAGACGCTCCTCGGGCGGCAGTCATCAACATCGAGGATGAGTACGGGCAGAGGTTGGTCGAGGCCAGCCGGAAACGCAGCGCAGAGGCTCTGACTTATGGGTTGGGTCAAGGGGACTTTCACGCCGAAGGAATGGAGGTTACTTCCCGCGGCACTCGTTTCGACCTCGTAACACCCGACGAGACTATTCCGGTCTTTTCGCCGCTGATTGGCCGCGTGAATGTGTTCAACATCATCGGCGCGGCTGCAGCCGCCAACGCGCGCGGGTGCAAGCAGGAAGCGATCATCAAAGGCATTGAGACCTTGCGTCGCGTGCCGGGCCGATTCGAGCGCGTAGACTGCAACCAGCCATTCACCGTGGTCGTTGACTATGCTCACACCGACGACGCGTTGCGCAATCTGACGGCTTTGGCGCGTGAATTTGTCCGGCAAGCTGGTCATGGCAGCCGCGTGATTACGGTTTTCGGATGCGGTGGCGACCGCGACCGTACGAAGCGCCCGCTAATGGGCGAAGCTGCCGGCCGGGGCAGTGACTTCGCCGTCCTTACTTCCGATAATCCCCGTAGCGAAGATCCATTGGCCATCATCAATGACGCTATGGTCGGTTTGCAACGGGCTGGTGCCAAGTACACGGTAGAACCTGATCGCCGTACCGCGATCGCGATGGCCGTCGCCGAGGCTGGGCCGGGTGACATCGTGCTCATTGCCGGCAAAGGCCACGAGAAGGTGCAAGTCACGCGTGAGGGCTCACGTCCCTTTGACGATGTGGAGGTCGCCCAGCAGGCTTTGCACGCGGCAGGCTACAGTTGCGAGGCGGCGAATGCCGTCGCCGGTAAAAATGCATGAAGCTGCCGCTCTCTCGAATCGCGGAGTTTCTTGCTGCTAGCGGCGAGGTTGATCACAAGGCGATCGCACAGGGATATTCGATCGACTCGCGCACCGTCCAGACCGGAGAACTGTTCTTCGCTGTTAAGGGCGAGCGCATGGATGGTCACGACTTCGTGGCTCAGGCGCTGGGCACGGGCGCGGTGGCTGCGGTGGTGCGTAAAGACCAGATCGTTCGCTATCCGGTCATCGCCGGATTGTTGGCAGTGGACGACACCCTGGCTGCGCTGCAGACGTTGGGAACCGCGGTACGACGCTTGTGGGCAAAACCGCTGGTAGGAGTCACAGGCTCGACTGGAAAAACCACCACCAAAGACGCCATTGCGCATGTTTTGTCACGGCGTTTTCGAGTGCTGAAGTCGGAGGGAAACTTCAATAATCACTTCGGCCTTCCCTTGATGCTACTCAAACTGGAGCCCGAACACGACATTGCCGTGATCGAGATGGGCATGTCCCATGCGGGCGAGATCGCGGCGCTGGCGAAGCTTGCGCAGCCGGAAATCGGGGTGATTACCAACGTCGCCCCGGTGCACCTGGAGTTCTTTGAGACAATCGCTGACATTGCGCGCGCGAAGTATGAACTGATCGCATCTCTGCCCTGGGCCGGCACTGCAATCCTGAACGCCGACGATGAGTATGTCTCGCAGTTTGGGCGTGACTTTCACGGCAAAGTGGTCCTTTATGGAATGACGCCTTCTGCTGACGTCCACGCGGAAAATGTGCAATCGTGTGGGATCGCGGGTTCGGAGTTTGATCTTGTAATCGGAAGCTACCGTGATCGCACCCTGCTGCCTTTGGTGGGAGTTCACAACATCTACAACGCACTGGCCGCAGCGGCGGTGGGATTGGAGCGAGGCCTAACTCCGTCCGAAGCAGTGGATGCGCTGGCAACGCTGGTTCCGGGGGACAAGCGCGGAGAGGTCGTCCAAGTCGGCAACATCACGGTCATCAACGATTGCTACAATTCCAATCCAAAGGCTCTCGACGCAATGGTCGATACTCTGGCTGGGATGCCAGCGAAGCGCCGTATTGTGGTCGCTGGTGAAATGCTCGAATTAGGCCCGGCGGGTGAGGAAATGCATCGGCGATCGGGACGTCACATGGCCGGGCAGAAGATTGATTGGCTGGTGGGAGTGCGAGGCTTGGCGAGATCTATGGTCGAAGCCGCCCGCGCGGCGGGCATTCGAGCTGAGTTCGTGGCCACGCCGGAAGAAGCAGGGGAATGGCTGACCCGCGAAACACGTGACGGTGATGTAGTGTTGCTGAAGGGGTCCCGAGGCGTGAAGTTGGAACGAGCGCTGGAGAAGTGGTCGCAAAGGGTTGGCGCTTTGGCCGGCGGGCGGCCAACCACCAACAAGTAAATGGAGGCGGATTGCTCTACTGGCTGCTGTACCTGAAGCTGTTCCATTACTTTCCACCATTCCGCATTTTTCGTTATCTCACGTTCCGTACTGCCTTCGCCAGCCTGACGGCCCTCTTTACCGGGTTGATCGTCGGCCCTCTGGTCATCAACCGCCTGCGCGAATTCCAGATCGGCCAGTACATTCGCGAGGAAGGGCCGAAGGAGCATCAGAAGAAAGCCGGCACACCCACCATGGGCGGCCTGCTGATTGCGATATCGATCATCATTCCAACCTTGCTATGGGCTGATCTGAGCAATCGCTTCGTATGGATCGCCATTCTGGCGACAGCAGCCTTCGCCGCCATCGGCTTCGCCGACGATTACACCAAGGTTGTCCATCGCCGGAATCTGGGGCTGACCGGCAAAGCCAAGATCGGGCTGCAGGTTGCCACCAGCATTCTAATTGCGGTGGCGCTGATCGCCATGCAGACGCGCGGGCTCTATTCCACCAAGCTCGTGGTTCCGTTCGTGAAGCAGTTCCGGCCCGATCTGGTTATCACATCGCTCGAGCATAGTCCTCACCTGTGGCCGCTGGCGTTTCTGCCCTTTGTGGCTTTTACGGCGCTGGTGATCGTGGGTTCGAGCAACGCCGTGAACTTGACAGACGGCCTGGATGGTCTGGCGATTGGCTGCACCGTGATTGCCGCTGGAGCGCTGGCGGTACTGACTTATGTGAGCGGGCATGCCACGTTTGCGTCTTATCTTGAGCTGCAACGCATGCCCCAGGTGGGTGAACTGACGATTTTCTGCGGAGCAATGGTGGGGGCCTCGATCGGCTTCCTTTGGTACAACGCCCATCCGGCCGAAGTCTTCATGGGTGACGTGGGCTCGCTTGCGCTTGGGGGAGCAATTGGAACGGTTGCCGTCATGATCAAGCAGGAGTTGCTGCTGCCGTTCATCGGCGGCGTATTCGTGATTGAGGCGATCTCGGTGATTTTGCAGGTGGCGTCTTACAAGCTGCGCAAAAAGCGCATCTTCAAAATGGCGCCGATTCACCACCATTTTGAGCTGATGGGCTGGTCGGAGTCGAAGATCATCGTGCGCTTCTGGATTGCTTCGCTGGTATTTGCCTTGTTTGCCCTGACAACCTTGAAACTAAGATAATCTTTCACCACAGAGACGCAGAGTCACAGAGATCATCGCTAAGAATTGATTTGAGAATGGTTTTCTCCGTGTGTCTTCGTCTCTGCGGTGAATCGAAGTTCCCATGGACGTAACCAACAAACGCGTGCTGGTGGTGGGACTGGGAAAGTCCGGCGTAGCTTCGGCGCTGTTTCTGAAAGCCCGCGGCGCCAATGTCACCGTCTCCGATACCAAAGCGCCGGATGAACTCAAGAATGAGATTCCGGTGCTGCTCGACCAGGGAATTGCGGTCGAGACCGGCGGGCATGGGGAGCGCACATTTCGCGGACAAGACCTGATCGTGGTCAGTCCGGGGGTGCCGGTGGACTCGCCGCCACTGGTCCAGGCACGGGCGCTGGGCGAAAAGGTCATTGGAGAAATCGAACTGGCAGCGGAGTTCTTTCCGGGAGAGATCGTTGCCATCACCGGCTCCAACGGAAAGACCACGACGACAACCTTGGCGGGGGAAATCCTTGCGGCTGGTGGACTCTCGACCGTGGTCGGCGGCAACATCGGCACTCCCGCGATTTCCCTGGTGGAGCGGTCATCGGCCGAGACCATTGCGGTTCTCGAGGTTTCCAGCTTTCAACTTGAGACCATTCAGACGTTCCATCCGCGAATTGCCGTCGTGCTTAACGTGACTCCGGACCATCTCGACCGGCATCGCACCTTTGCCGCCTACACCGACGCCAAAGCCCGCATCTTTGAGAATCAGCGTGCGGAAGATTTCGCAGTGCTCAACGCAGACGATCCCACTTGTGTCGGGCTGGCGACAAGGACCAAAGCGGGGGTGTTCTGGTTCAGCCGGGAGAAGGAAGTTACGCAGGGTGCCTACGTTCGCGAAGGTCAGGTTCTATTTCGCGACTCCAAGGGCCAGCGGGAAATCATGCTGCTGTCGGAAATTCCACTGAAGGGCGCACATAATGTCGAGAATGTGCTGGCGGCGGTTTGTGTGGGCGCGCTGAGCGGGGTCGACCCCGCGAACATTCGCCAAGCAGTGGCCAGCTTTAGAGCGGTGGAACATCGGCTCGAATATGTGGCGACCATCCGCGGCGTGGAATACTACAACGACTCCAAAGCCACCAACGTGGACGCTACGATCAAAGCGTTGGAATCGTTTCCCGCCAATATTCATTTGATTCTTGGTGGTAAGGACAAGGGCAGCGACTACAGCGTCCTAAACGACCTGCTGCGGCAGCGGGTGAAACGGGTTTACACCATTGGCGCAGCGGCAGCGAAAATCGAGTCCCAAATTAGGGGGACCGCGATAATTATTCATGCCGAGACCCTTGAAAGCGCCATCAAACGCGCTTCAGAGTCAGCCCAGCCTGGGGACATCGTGCTGCTGGCGCCCGCCTGCGCCAGCTTCGACCAGTTCCGCAGCTACGAGCATCGGGGCAAGGTTTTCAAGGAAGTGGTGAAAGCATTGGCAGAGGGAAAGGCTTAGCGAGAGTTTTCCTCAGCCTCCTTGAAATCAACAGCCGCCCCGAACCAACACCAGCAACAATCCTTAGCCTCTCCCCGTGGTGGAATGAAATCTTATGGCAAAACGTGTCAGCGTCGATGGCTGGCTCTTCGCAGTGACCCTGTTCCTGATCTTCGTTGGGCTGGTCATGGTGTTCAGCGCCTCTGCGGTCATGGCCAAAGAGCGCTATGGCTCGGCCTACGTGTTTCTGCTCAAGCAACTCGGCTGGGCCGCCGCTGGGCTCTTTCTGATGGTGTTGGGCATGAAGATTGACTATCGCCGCTACAAGCATCCGGCGGTAGTCTTTTCGCTGTTAGGCGTTACGACTCTAATGCTGATCTCGGTCTTCTTTCTCGACCGGGCTCATCATACCCATCGCTGGATGCATTGGGGGCCGCTGTCCTTCCAGCCGTCGGAAATGGCCAAGCCCGCTCTCATCTTGTTTCTGGCATTCTTTCTGGAGAACCGCACTAAGTCGATCACTGACTGGCGCAATACCATCTTGCCCGCGGTAGTGCCGACTCTCATCTTCATCGGCCTGATCGTGGCTCAGCCCGACCTGGGCACGGCCATTGCCTGTGCCGCGATCACGGGGTGCGTGTTGTTCGTCGCCGGCATGGAGATGCGTTATCTCGGCTACGGCTTTCTGGCGTCGTTACTGCCGTTGTATTTTCTGATCTTCCACGTGGCCTGGCGCCGCGACCGCATGCTGGCCTTTATGAATCCTTATTCTGACCCGCAAGGGCGGGGCTTTCACATCATTCAGTCGCTGATTGCGGTGAGCACGGGTGGCATCACCGGCGTCGGCTTGATGGAAGGCAAACAGAAACTTTTTTATCTGCCGGAGCCTCATACTGACTTTATTTTCGCGGTGACGGCAGAGGAACTGGGTTTGGTGGGTTCACTGGTGATTGTGATGCTGTTTGCCGTGTTCTTATGGCGCGGCACCCGCACCGCTCTGCGCACAAAAGACAATTTCGGACGATTCCTGGCGGTGGGCATTACTAGCATGATCGTCGTCCAAGCTTTCATCAATATCAGCGTGGTGCTTGGACTGATGCCGACCAAGGGAATTCCGCTGCCCTTCGTTTCCTACGGCGGATCTTCGCTGTTGTTCGCGTTGGCAAGCGTAGGCGTGCTGCTGAATATCTCCAAGCAAGCGGAGTAAAAACGCCCGCCCCTGAAGTGTCAACCTCGCTCGGCCCACACGTGCTAGCTTCCGGTTTATAGTCACTGCATGCGGGCCATTCTGGCGGGAGGCGGGACAGGCGGACACGTCATCCCCGCGCTTGCCATCGCGCAGCAACTCCAAAAACAGTACAACGCAGAGATTCTGTTCATCGGCACCGCGCGCGGGATCGAGAACCGCTTGGTCCCGCCTGCTGGCTTCCCCCTGAGATTGGTCCAGGTGGGTGCGCTTAAGAACGTTAGTCTGGCGACACGGCTCCGGACGTTCTCTGATTTGCCGCGGGCGGTTTGGGAAGCGCGACGCATCTTTCGCGAGTTTCATCCTGATGTTGTCGTCGGGGTAGGCGGTTACGCCTCTGGGCCGGGAATGCTGGCCGCTGTCCTCATGCGGGTTCCGACGCTCGTATTCGAGCCGAACTTCGTTCCCGGCTTCGCGAATCGCGTTGTGGCGAGATTCGTTTCCGCGGCGGCCGTCCACTTTCAGGAAACTGGCCGATACTTCCGCCACTGTGAAATCACTGGAGTGCCAGTACGCGAGGCGTTTTTTCAGATCTCGGGCTGGCCGGCGACTCCCACGGTTCTAGTCTTCGGCGGGAGCCAGGGAGCGCACGCAATTAATCAGGTAGTAATGGATTCTGCCGGAGAACTGCTATCGCGGATGCCGCAGCTGCGGATCATCCACCAGACTGGCGAACGTGATCTCAACGATGTTCAGGCAGCGTATGCAAAGCTGGGCGGATCAGTAGAAGCTCACCGGTTCATCGATGACATGCCAGGCGCGTTCGCGAAGGCGAGTTTGTTGATTTGCCGATCCGGGGCTAGCACGGTCGCGGAAGCGACGGCAGCAGGGAAGCCTGCGGTATACGTTCCTTTCCCCCGCGCCGCCGACGATCATCAGAAACGCAATGCTGAGGCTCTCGAACGCGCGGGGGCTGCGGTCATGATCGAGGAATCCAAACTCAGCCGCCAGACTCTGGTCGAAACCGTCACATCCCTTCTAGCCAACCCGTCGCGCCTGGGAGAAATGGGAGAGGCCGCTCGCCAGCAGTCGCATCCGAACGCTGCTCGCGATATCGCATCCATGGCGGCGAAGCTGGCGGGTGCTTCTAAAAGAGCGAAACCCTAAACCACAGAGGACACAGAGGCGCACCGGGGAAAACCAATCCCTGTTCTCCTCTGTGCGACCCCGTGTCCTCTGTGGTGGCGCTGTTTCCCGAGCTTCTGCAAAATTGGGATTTCCATGAGACGATTGAAGTACTCCATGATTCAGCTCTCAGCTGCCGGAAAACGCTATGGCCACAAGCTCTTGTTTGAGGGCGTGGACTGGCTGATCACCAACCACGACCGCGTCGGCTTGGTGGGAGCGAACGGTACCGGAAAGTCGACCCTGCTGAAGATCCTCGCCGAGATGGAGACGCTTGATTACGGTTCGCTGAGCACAGCCAAAGGTATCAGCGCGGGCTACCTTCCGCAGGACGGACTCGCGCTCTCCGGCCGCTCTGTTTTCGCCGAGTGCATGTCGGTGTTCTCCAAGCTGCGTACCATGGAGCAGGAAATGGAAGACCTCACCGGGCGCATGTCGGAGTTGGACCATGCGTCTACTGATTACGCCCAGGTGGCTGATCGCTATCAGCGGATCGAGCATGAGTTCCGTGCGCGGGACGGCTATGCCATCGAAGCCCAGGTCGGCAGCGTTCTTATGGGGTTGGGTTTTCAGAAAAACGACTGGCAACGGCAGACAGAAGAATTCTCGGGCGGCTGGCAGATGCGCATCGCGCTCGCCAAGCTTCTGCTTCAGAAGCCGAACCTGTTGTTGCTCGACGAGCCCACAAACCATCTTGATCTCGAGGCCCGCAACTGGCTGGAAGAGTATCTGACCGGCTATCCCTATACCTTTATTTTGATCTCGCACGACCGCTATTTCCTCGACGTCACCGTGAACAAGATCGTCGAAATCTGGAACAAGCGGATTTATTTCTACCCCGGCAATTATGAAAAGTATCTCTCCCAGAAAACGCAGCGCCGGGAACAACTCGACGCGGCCTACCGCAATCAACGAGAGCGGATCGAGCAGTTGGAAGTTTTCATCAACCGCTTTCGTTATCAGGCGACCAAGGCCAAGCAAGTGCAGAGCCGCATCAAAGAACTGGAAAAGATAGAGCGCATCGAGCTGCCGGAGGAAGAGAAAACCATTCATTTTTCCTTTCCGCAGCCGAAGGCAAGCGGCCGGATCGTGGCGGAATTTGCCGGCGTCGCGAAAGCATACGGCGAGAAGGAAGTTTTTCGTGATGTTAGCTTCATGATCGAGCGTGGCGATCGGATCGCGCTGGTGGGAGTGAACGGCGCCGGGAAATCAACGCTGATTAAGCTGCTTGCAGATGCAGAGGACGTGACGCAAGGGGAATATAAGCTGGGCCACAACGTTCAGGCAGACTACTTCGCGCAAGACCAGTACAAGGAGTTGGACCAAGACTCGCGAATTCTGGATGACTTGGGCAGAGTTTCTCCGCAATCACGGGAGACAGAGCTACGCAGTCTCTTGGGGTGCTTCTTGTTTTCCGGGGAAGACGTTTTCAAGCGTATCGGTGTGCTTTCGGGTGGAGAGCGCAATCGCTATGCGCTGCTGCGCATGTTACTGCATCCGGCGAACTTTCTGCTGCTAGATGAGCCGACAAACCACTTAGACATGCGGGCCAAAGACGTTCTGCTGGAAGCGCTCTCGAAGTACACCGGCACGGTGGTGTTCGTCTCGCATGATCGCTACTTCATCGATAACCTGGCCACACGTGTGTTTGAGATCGGCGAAGGGCGAGTGGAAGTTTATCCCGGCAATTACGAAGACTATCGCTGGCGCAAAGAGGGCGGCGCAGCCCGGTTGCAGGAGAGCACCCAGCTGGCGGTAACCTCCGTGCCTGCGAACGGAAATACGCCGGCCAGCGCGGACGCCGCCGAGACGAAGGCCAGACGCCTGAATCCCATTAAGCGCAAACAAATGGAAGAGCGAGTCCGCGAACTGGAACAAGAGATCAACCGTACCGAAACAGTGATCGCGCAACACGAGATCGCCCTGCAAAGCTTCGTCAGCGTCGAAGCGACCGCGCGCCTCACCCAGGAATTGGAAACCCATCGCACCGCGCTGCAAAAGAGTCTCGCCGAGTGGGAAGAACTGACAGCCACCCTACAGAGCTCCAATTGAGGGCGTGACTCCGTGATCTCTCGTTCTACGGCTTCCGTAACCTCCTCTTATTCTCCTGCGCGTGCAATAGTCAAATCACAAATCCACTGACCCGCATGCGGTGACTCCTCCAAAGCCGTGCGGAATAAGGAATCCGATGTTGCAGCCAGCGCAATCCAATACCCAGAAGTTCTCTCCGACCGCAATCCCGACCTACAACCCAGTAAAAACCACAACCGTTCCCTTGGAGCAGGCCACCATCGGACGTTCTGTGATCATCAAGGGCGACATCAGCGGTGCCGAGCCGCTCTTTATCGACGGTCAGGTCGAGGGCAGCATCACGCTGGCCGACCATCGGGTCACCGTTGGACGCAATGGCAGCGTCACTGCCAATATCAATGCCAAGGAAGTAGTGATCATGGGCAAGGTCACCGGCAACATCGAGTGCACCGACCGCCTGGATATCCGTGGCGAAGGCACGCTGATCGGCGACGTTATAACCCAACGCATTAGCGTAGAAGATGGCGCCATGATGAGCGGCAAAGTGCAAGTTCGCGCCCAAGAAAAAGAGAAAGCCAAAGCCGCGGCGGTTGGCGCAGACGCGTAGGTCCTACTTCTTCTCGGGCTTGAGATCCAGCGAAGCCGAATTCATGCAATAGCGCAGACCGGTCGGAGCCGGGCCATCGGGAAAAACGTGCCCCAGATGCGCGTTGCACTGAGCGCAGCGAGCTTCCGTCCTCTCCATGCCATAGCTGCTGTCGGTGTGTTCGGCGACTGCTGCCGGATCGACAGGCTTGAAAAAGCTGGGCCAGCCAGTGCCAGAATTAAACTTGGTCGCGGACTCAAACAACGGCGCGCCACAACATACGCAGTTGTATGTACCCTTCCCTTTCGTGTCCCAGTACTTGCCGGTGAACGCTGGTTCGGTTCCTGCCTTGCGGGCCACGTGAAACTGCTCGGGGGATAACTGCTGCTTCCATTCTTCGTCGGTCTTGGTGATTTTTTCAGGCATAGTTTGCTCGGTAGGTTTTGTCATATCAATGTATGAGATTATCTCAAACCCGAAAAGTTACACTTGACTTCGCTTTATATTCGCCTACAATTCTCTCATGGCAATCACCAGACGACAGCGTGAGCTCTACGACTTCATCTCGGAGTTCGTGCAAAAGAACCAATATTCGCCCTCGTTCGACGAGATTCGCGAAGGCATGGGGCTGAATTCCCTGGCCACGGTGCACAAGCACGTCACCAATCTGGAGAAGAAAGGATTGCTGACACGCGCTTACAATCGCAGCCGCTCCATCGATCTAGTGCCCCCGAAAGGCCGCCTCAAACAAGCCATGAGCGTGAATACTACGATGGTGTTGCCACTTCTGGGCAGAATCGCCGCCGGCCAGCCGATTGAAGCCGTGGAGAATCCCGAGACCATCTCCCTGGCCGATTTCGTACGCTCGAAGGAAGTGTTCGTTCTCGAAGTACGTGGCGACTCCATGCAGGATGAACACATTCTCAGCGGCGACTATGTGTTGGTCGAAAAGGCCAAAACCGCTCACAACGGGGAAATCGTAGTCGCACTAGTCGATGGCACCGACGCCACCTTGAAACGCTTTTACCGCGAGGGTGACACCATTCGCTTGCAGCCTTCGAACGTGAGCATGAAGCCGATCATCGTGCCGGCGGCGTCAGTGGCCCTGCAGGGCAGGGTCATCGGGGTGCTGAGGAAGTATTGAAAACAGCTTTCAGCATGTATGCAAAACCGCTTTGCAATCTCCCCGGGCGCTTCAAGGCTGAATGCTGACGGCTGAGTGCTGAAGGCTGCTTTACCCTACGTGCTTCTTAAGCGCCTCGGCGATGGCTTCTTTCGGCTTGTAGCCTACGAGTTGTTCCACCACCTGACCACCTTTGAACACCAGCAGAGTTGGAATGCCGGTCACTTTGTAACGCATGGGAGTAGCGCCATTGCGGTCCACATCCATTTTTCCGATCTTCAACTTGCCCTGGAAATCCTTGGCCAGTTCGTCGACGATCGGGGCGAGTGCGCGGCAAGGTCCGCACCACGTTGCCCAAAAATCCACCAAAACCGGCGTGTCGGACTTCAGCACATCCTGATCAAAATTCGAATCGGTAATTTCCATGATGCCATTTGCTGCCATCAAAATCCTCCCTTGGCGCGCCCGGAAACCGCTCCCCTGGGTCAATCCGTGTCAAGACCAACGAAGCCGGGAACTGTTTATCCTAGCATTTTTATTAGATGCGCGGCAGCATCAGAGGACGCAGACTGCGGCGCCTCAGGCGCAAAGCTACCAAAAGCTGCGCCAGTACATCTGACCCAAAGTCAAGATAACTCTTGCGATAGATCATCGCACCTTCACGGCGCAAATAAAAAAGCGCCCTAAACTTTTCAGTTCAGGACGCCTGGCAGCCCTCCCCCAGAACTGCCAAACCACGACTGGATAGTAGCCCGGCCCTATTTTTGTGTAAACGTCACTTTGGTAATCCGCGGCTTTCCCGCGAGTAATGAGCGTTCAAGCGCGCCCAGGATAAGCAGTTGAATCAGTGCGCGTATCGGGATTACGGCTTGCGCCAGCTTTGGCCGCCGTCTTCTGTCGTCCAGGTATCCTTGCTGGAAGTGGTCAGCTTGCCGTGCAGAAAATCCGGGAATTCAACCCCGACGATGTCATCGCTAAGCGCTTGCCCTCCGGCCATCGGCTGTACTTGTGTCCAGTTCAGGCCGGCATCGGTGGAGTGATACAGCGCGCCCTTCGAGCCTCCGACCCAGACATCCCTCCCGCTGGCAGCTAGCGCGCGGAAGCTGGTCTGAGTGGCGACCTGTACGGTCTGCCAGGACCTGCCCAAGTCGAGTGAGCGCTGCAGCGTGCCTTCGGAGGTAACCGTCCAGCGAGGGGCGATCACGGGCAAGAACATCTGTGGGTGGGGTTGCGTCGCTGTGATAGAACCAGGCGCGAATCCTGCATCCGTCTCCCCGCCTATATTTGAGGTTGACTCTGAAGCGGCATCCTTGGCCCTACCCGGCACAACCTGACCGGTTTCCGCGGCAGCCGATCCGCCTGGTGCTTGGACCTGCGCCGCCATCACGTCGACCCTTGCAGTCTTATCGAGTTCGTCCCGGCGTTCGTTGGCGACCTTGTCTCTCAGTCCTTCCCACTGCCGCGGCAACATCCGCGCGGCTGCCACCGTCGATTCTTGCTTCTTGAGTTGGTTAGGGCGCTTGCCTTCTCCATCGCTGATTGAGTCGTTCTTCATCGTCGGCGGGACCGGCGCAAATCTTTCGTTCGCTGTGGATTCTCGCTCTCCTCCTGGAAGTTGAACTGACGCAGCTTTTTCGTTCGCGTGTGGGGCATCCGTCATCTGGATCGCGCTGGGCGATGCTGCGCCGCGCGACTGGTGATGCAGACTGACGGCTGCCACGACAACCACCACCGCCGCTACAGCAGCGCCCCAGCGCAACACCGGCCACGTCAGCCACCTTGACGGCGCAGATACCGCTGCGGCCAACGTTTCCGCCTGATCCGGGCTGGAGAGAAACACCACTTCTCGGCAATCGGCACACTGCGCGAGGTGATGCACAATCCGATCACGCGAGTCACTGGGCAGCGAGTTCTCCACGAACGCGCTGATCAAGTTGGGATCAGGGTGAATCCCGGTGGCCGTACCTCTCCGATCCAGCCGCTGCATCACGATTTTGGGTAAGTCTGCCATGGTGACTGAATCAACTGAGCCGAAGCCAGCTACAATCTTACGGACACGGCGAACGTTTATCCTGAGCCTTTCCCCGCTGGTGCTCCTGCCTTCTTTTCTGAGAACGCCGGAGATGCAGCTTCTTGCACCAATCGGTTGCGGAGATTAACCCTAAGGTCTCGAACATCGACTTCCATAGCCTCCTCCGCCTGGCGACGACTCATTCCCTGCTTACCCAAGCTAGCCAAAATCCGCTTGCGCAATGACTTAGCCAATTTGTCCACTTTACGGCTGATGGTCGATTCGTGCACCTGCAAGGCGCGGGCAATTTCAGCCAGGGTGCGCGAATCAAGAAAGTAGGAGGCCAGAACAAACTTATCTTCGGAAGAAAGTTCGGCGAGAGCCTGGTCGGTCGCGGTTTCAACCCGGGAGTCAACGGCAATCGCCGGCTCCGGATTGACGGCTGCGAACTGCGCGCCCTCGTCACTTTCTTCGTCCAGACTGACGGTGCGGCGTTGGCGGCGGTAACGGTTCACAAATTCCTGCGCCATTACCGTACGCAGCCAGCCTTCTAAAGAACCTCGACCGGTGTAAGAGGCCAGTTTGGAGTTGCGTTTTCCTTCGCGTGTCGATGTGCCGTACAAGTCGGCATAAATCGAGTCGGCCAATTCCCGGGCAGCGGAACTTTCCTTCGCGATGTAGCCTGCAATGCTGTAGAGCTTTTCCCGGTAACGGGTCAGAAACACTTCCCACGCGCGTTCATGGCCGGCAGCACAGGCGCGGGCCAGTGCCAACTCCTCTACGCGCAGCCCGGTGCAGAGGTCACGGACGTCGGCGCGCGGAGCGTTAGCGGGCAGGTATTTTGCGATCACTTCCTGCACCACCTGCTGAAACACCTCGACCGTCAGCCCAAATTCTGCGGCTCTGCTCTTCTGATAGAGCTCGTTGAAGACGGCCCGCAATTCCGCAGAAGATTCCTCCACTACGGGTTGAACACCGCGGTCGGGCATAAGTGGCGCAGCCTTTCTGGATGCTATCAACTTTTAGACGCAAGGATTGGGATTTTTGCCGTTCGAAAAATAGCGAGGATCAACACATCGCCTCAAGGGGTGGCACATACGCCGCCCCTAACGAGGTGTCTGCGGAACACGGGGCACGCGAATACGCGGCCGGGGATGGCTCGCTACAACAACTTGAGGCCCTGCTCGATCGTCGGATACGCGAGCGCAGGCAACAATTCCCGTTTCATTCGCGAGGTGTCGGCGACGCAAGAAGTCATTCCCGCTTTCATGATGTCGCGGTTTAGCAGGGCTGGGACACGGAAAAGAAGGGATGCCATCTCGCAACTCACTCCGGCGAGACGGAACATCCACCTCGGTAGACGCCGAGGCTTCTGACAATCGTAATGGGCGGCTAGCCGGTCGAGAAAGTCCTGAAGCTTGATTGGGCAGTCATCGCAAGCCTGGTAGATACCGCAGGCTCCATCTAGCTCAATCGCGGCCTGCAGCGCACTTAGAAAGTCCGGCAAAGCGATCAGGTGCACCCAAGTCGGCTCACGCCAAACTGCCAACAAATGATGACGCAACATCCAGCGCGCGCCCTCGATCAGCTTTATCCCCTTGCCATAGACGATTCCGGCCCGAAATACGACCGCGGTCATGGATCCGTCCTTTGTGGCCCCGATAAGGCCCCGTTCGGCCTCAAGGCGGGTACGAAAATGGACAACATTTGGGTTCGCATCCAGGCGTCCGGTGGCCGGGGAGGCCGGCGTCGTTTCGCCCTCTACGTGAGGAAAGCTCACGAGAACAAACTTTCGTACACCAGCGCTCTTCGCCGCTTTCACCAAATCCCTCACATAGCCAACGTTCGTCCTCGGTAAGAACCGTTCCGGCAATGGAGCAAAAAGGACTCCCGCCAGATGCACGATGCAATCAATGCCGGCGCAAGCTTGCGGCAATGTTTCCGGGAGGGCAAGGTCGATGCTGCGGACTGAAACCTTCGGATGCTCGACGAGATCGGACGACAGAACAGATTTGTGAACCGCCAGGTACAGACGGTCGTGCCCCGGCAATAAATGACGTGCGACCTGCGAACCCAAGTTGCCGGATGCTCCGGTGATGAGGATGTTCACGCAGTCATCCTGCGGCGCGCCATGAACTCGCGGAAATAAATCATTCCGCCAATATCAAAGAGTCCGTGGGCGATCATGGGGACCAGCAAATTCTTCGACCACGCGAAAAACAATCCCAAGTACAAAGCTTGAAATATTGACCACAAGCTGACTATGCGGATGTCCTTCCCACCAAAATGGGAGAGCATGAACAAAAGCGATGCCGCAACAATACCGAAGCGCTGCTGCAGGAAGCCTCGAAAAAACAACTCCTCGCCACAAGCTGCGGTTACGCCGCCGAAGATGATCTGCGCCACGCCCGTGCCCACATATACTCTGGCCAGGGAAGCAGTCAGATCCTGCGCGTAGGCTCTTCCTTTTGTTACTGAGTATCCAGACTGCACAAGCAGAGTCCAAACGGCCAGCCAAAGAGAGCCCGCGACGCCCAGTACAATCTCCCGCGGGGAAGCGTCGAGAATGAGGGGAAGGCGGTTATGCCAAATTCCCCAATAGCCGAGTCCGCCGAGCAATAGAGTGACGGCGATTTCAAGACTCAAGAACCGCTTGATATAGAAGAGCAATCGGCCTCTTGGAAGGAGGTATGAATTTGTCCAAGACCGACTCTAACCCACTTTCACGCGGTGTGCACAGTTTCGCGGGGGCGGGGGCGTTGGATGGGGCCGCCCTAGCTCTTCCGTAACCGATGCAGCCTGCGCGCGGCTTCGTCCAGCGTCTCGTCTTGCTTGCAGAAGGCGAACCGGACCTGCTGCGCACCGTCGCGGGGATCGTTGTAGAAGCTTGATCCCGGAACCGCGGCAACGCCAATCTCCCTCACCAGATGTTTGGTGAATTCAACGTCGTTGGGGAACCCGAAGTGGCTGATGTCGGTCATCACGTAGTACGCACCGCGCGGCCGGAAGCACCGAAATCCGGCCGCTGTCAGAGCCGGCATCAGTCGGTCTCGCCGCGCACAGTAATTCTTCGCCAAGCTTTGGTAATAACTGCCGGGCAAGGCAAGCGCCGCTGCGCCCGCCTCCTGCAAAGGAGCAGGCGCTCCCACCGTGAGAAAGTCGTGAACTTTGCGAATCGCATTGGTGATCTCAGGCGGCCCAACCGCCCAGCCCACGCGCCAACCGGTCACGCTGTAGCTCTTTGACAAGCCGTTAATCGTGACGGTTCTGTCCCGCATACCGTCCAGGCTCGCGATGGAAATGTGCCGCGTTCCGTCGTAAAGGATGTGCTCGTAAATCTCGTCGGTGATCGCGAGCACATTAAACTCCACGCACAAGTCGCGAATCAGTTCCAACTCTGCCCGAGTGAAAACCTTGCCGGTGGGATTGTTTGGAGTATTGAGGATGATGGCTTTAGTGTGAGAGTGAAAAGCCGCGCGCAGTTCGCGTTCGTCGAACGTCCACTCGCCGTCGGCTTGAGGCGGGCGTAGCTTCACGAACACCGGCTTCGCCCCGGACAAAATAGCGTCCGGGCCGTAGTTCTCGTAGAACGGCTCGAAGACTATGACTTCGTCACCCCGGTTGCATACCGCGAGCAGAGTCGAAATCATGGCCTCGGTCGAGCCGCAGCAGACTGTGATCTGGGTTTCCGGATCGATCGGAATCCCCTGCCAATCCATCATTTGCCGGGCGATGGCCTGGCGCAGATTCTTCGCACCCCAGGTGATGGCGTACTGGTTCACGTCCGCCGCGACAGCGTCTTGGGCAGCGCGCTTGATTTCCCCCGGGGCGGGGAAGTCAGGAAATCCCTGCGCCAGGTTGACCGCGCCGTAAAGTAGGGCCTGGCGCGTCATCTCACGAATCACCGATTCAGTGAAATGTTCAACTTTGTCACTCAGAAAGTGCTTCGATTGGACATCCACATCCGCCATAGTCCGGCCAGACTAGCACACCCACTGCGCGGCAGAACAGATGCCCGGACAGCACCGAATTGGGTCGCGGGTCGCGAGATCAAACTGGGCGAAGCCGATTAGCTCGCGTGTATAATTTCGTCCACCTTCACCCTGTGCACGTGTTTCGGGACCGCAAACGTGAACCAGACTGCACACCAATACCAGCGCAGATTGGCTACGATGGGCATGCTGGCCGCGGTGTATTTTGTCGCGGCGAAACTTGGGCTCACCCTGGCTTTCGTGCATCCCAGCGCCACTGCCGTTTGGCCTCCCGCGGGAATTGCGCTGGCCGCTCTGCTGATCTTGGGCTCGGAGGTTTGGCCCGGAATCCTGGTGGGCGCGTTTCTAGTCAACCTGACGACAGCCGGGTCGGTGGCGACCTCTATCGGCATTGCGGCGGGAAACACTCTTGAAGCGCTTCTGGGCGCGTACCTGGTGAATCGTTTTGCGGACGGGCGCCATGCTTTCGACCGCACCCAGGACACCTTCAAGTTCGCCATGCTCGCAGGGATGGTCAGTACCACGGTCGCCGCCTCGTTTGGCGTTACCAGCCTCTCAGTCGGAGGGTTTGCCCCATGGGCCAATTACGGTCCTATCTGGGCGACCTGGTGGTTGGGCGACGCGGCCGGCATCGTAATCGTAGCTCCTTTGTTGATTCTCTGGAGTTCGGGGCCGCGCCCGCGATGGGATCGAGCACAATTTCTTGAGGCCCTCGCCCTGCTAGCTTGCCTGATTGTGGCTGGATTGGTTGTCTTTGACGGGTTCCTGCTGCCCGAGACCGCCAACTATCCGCTGGAGTATATCTGCATTCCATTTCTTATCTGGGCAGCGTATCGGTTTGGACAGCGCGAGGCTGCCGCGGCAACGTTCGTGCTCTCCGTTACCGCGGTTTGGGGGACCTTACATCGTCTGGGGCCTTTCGTCCGGCGGACGGAGAACGAGTCTCTGCTCTTGCTGCAAGCCTTCATGGCAGTGGTGGCGGTGACCACCTTGGGCTTGGCGGCGGAGTTCGCCGAGCGCCAGCGCGCCATCGAACAGGCACGTCATCTCGCGGTGAGTGATCCGCTGACTGGATTGGCTAACTACCGCAAGCTGTTCGACACCCTCGATGCGGAAATAAAGCGCCATGCCCGCTCCAGTCGTTGCTTTGCGGTCCTGCTTCTCGACTTGGATGGGCTGAAGAAGCTCAACGACACGCATGGTCATCTGACGGGCAACCGGGCTTTGTGCCGGCTGGCGAATGTGATGCGGAGCTATTGCCGCGACATTGATACCGCTGCCCGCCACGGCGGTGACGAGTTCGCCCTCGTCCTTCCGGAGGCCAGCCGCGATGCGGCCCAGCAGGTGGCGCAGCGCATCGCCGACGGATTGCGCTCAGACAGCGAAACCCCAGCGATCTCCGTAAGTGTCGGCACGGCCATTTACCCCGAGGACGGAGACACCATCGAAGGGCTGTTGGCTGCGGCTGACCGCGACCTATACGAAAGCAAGCGCCGTCCCATGTCCCGGGTGGTTGCCCCGCCCGAGAGCCCATAGAAACGTGAACAGCGGTTCGCGATCAGGTCCACCTCAAGTTGACACTTGTGCTAGGCGCTGGCCGCAACGCAAACCAAGGTCTTCGACGAGGCCCTGGCTTTGCTGTTCTTAGGACGATGCGACGCTGGGATTGCGGCTCGATCTATGCCGCTTTTTTCTGCGCTGCTTTCCACTTCGCCCAGCGTACTCTTTGGGCGGCAGCGATTCTTCTTCGCGCAGCAAGGGACATTCGGCTGCGCGGCCGCGCAGAAAGGCTGCCCGTGGTGTTATTCAGGCCCCGTATAACCCCGATTGCGTGATCCAACTTACCCACTTCCTTCAACATCTTTTGACGCTCAGCTTGCAACTGACTTAGGACTCCTGTAAGACTCGGCATGTGTTTCCCCCTCGGTGCATGATATTAGCAGAGACCTGACTTCGGCGCGAGAGGCGAGTTAGGATGTCCTCAGCGTTCCGCCCAGTCCTTCAAGCGCTTTGACCACCTGCGCTGACCAGCGCGCTACCTCATCTTCTCGCAGCGTATGTTCGGTGGATTGGAACGTCGCCCGGAGCAGAAGAGAATACCCGCCCGTTGGGACCGCTCCACCACGGAAAATCTCTGCCGGAACGAAGCTGCGTAATTCGTTTAGACGCAATCCAGCCACAGCCTTGTGAATCTGATCGAAGACGACGGTGTCTGCAAAGACAAATGAGAAATCCCGTTCCACCGCAGGGAATCGCGGCAAGGCCGTGTAACGCACCTCGCGCAGACCATGCTGATACAACCGGTCGAGGTGAAGCTCGGCGATGAACACGTCCTGCTTGAACTTTCGCTTGGTTGCCGTCTGCGGATGAAGTTGGCCGAACTGCGCCACTGTCGCGCCATCCATCACCGCCCGCGCCGACCGCCCGGGATGGTAGTACTCAGCGGTTCGGCCATCGAACACTACATGATCGTGATGGAACAATTGGAGAAGAATCTCGACATCCCCCTTGAGATCGAAGAACGAGAACGGCCGCGACGGCTGATGAACATTGGGACAAACTGCGCTGCCACTCGCACCCATGCAGATCCGTTTCAACTCGGCGGCGGCCCCGTTTTCTGCCTCAAACACGCTTCCTGCCTCGAACAAACGTACGTTATCGCTGCTGCGGTTCAAGTTATAGGCCAGCATGTTCAGTATCCCCGGCAGCAGCGAAGTGCGCATGACGGAAGCTTCGTCGCTCAGTGGGTTGGCAATTTCAATGACCGGCACCGCGCAAAAGTCCTGAGCGTCGTGGTGTGAAATAAAAGTTAGGGAGACGCCCTCGTCATAACCCAGCGCTAGCAGAGAATTGCGCAGCTTCTGGTCCTTGGCCGCGTCCGGGGTTTCAATCACCGATCCGGAAAACGAAGGCAGGGTGTTCTCAAACTTGTCGTATCCATGGAGTCGGGCGATTTCCTCGATCAAGTCGATTTCGCGCTCAACGTCGAGCCGCCAGCTTGGAATGCGAACGGTGAATTCGGGATCGCGGTCGGGTTCTGGCAACACTTCGAATCCCAAGCGCTGAAGAATCCGAACCACCTGATGGCTGTCCAGGCTGTTGCCCAAGATACGATGCACCTCGGCCATGCGCAGGCCAACCGGAGCCTGGTCGAGCCAGCGCGCCACCACGTCAACCGGACTGCCGGCGAGTTCGCCGCCGCCCGATTGCAGAATCAGTTCAGCCACGCGATCACAGGAAAGCAATGTGGACTCGAAGTCGGCGCCGCGCTCGAAACGATGCGAAGCATCGGTATGCAGTCCGTGCCGGCGCGCCATCTTGCGCACCGTCACCGGGTCCCACCACGCCGACTCGATCAGAATGTTCCTGGTCTTATCGGTGATCATAGTATCGAACCCGCCCATGGTCCCCGCCAGTCCGACCGCCTTCACCGCATCGGCGACCACCAGATCTTCCGCAGTCAGCCTGCGCTCCACGCCGTCCAGAGTCTTGAGTTTCTCGTCGTCTCGCGCCCGCCGGACTATGATCTTGCCGCCTTCGAGCAAATCAAGATCGAAAACGTGAGTAGGTTTGCCCATCTCCCATAACGTGTAGTTGGTGGCGTCGGCGGCGTTGTTGATGGCCCGCTGATCGAGCAGGGCCAAACGCTCGATGATCTCAGCTGGTGACGGCTTGACCGATACATTGCGAAGGATACGTGCGGTAAATCGCGCGCAGCCCTGCGGGTCTTTGATCTCGACGGGGAAGGCCGGCGCGCCCGGGTGCTGAGCACGGGACGTTTTCACCTCAGAAGAATTAGATCCTGGCAGCTTTGCCTGAATTGGTTTCAGCGACAAGCCATAAATCGCCGCGACTTCCCGCGCCACGCCGTAATGATTCATGGCGTCGGGGCGATTGGTGCCAATCTCCATCTCGAAGACTGTATTCTTGCCCTCGCCACTGATGCCTTCCACCGCGATACCGGCATTGGTCAAGTCATCGGCTAAGTGGCGGTCATCCACCGAGAGGTCGACGAAATCGCGAATCCATTGAGAGGACAGTTTCATTGCGTGTCGATCATTTCCCCCGGCAGATAGTGCTCACGCCGCGTGCGGTAAGAGGGCGCGTTGTCCTCCCAAATCAAATCGGCGGCTGCAGCAGCTATGTGGGCGAAGGCGTTCCACTTGTTCACCCAAAGACTCGTAAGGAAACTGCCACCCGGGAGTGCCTTTAGTAGTCTTTCATCAAGGTTTTTGCTCATGTCGCACAAGTCGGTTCGCGATGGCTCACTGTCGCCATAGGGATAGTTTGGATCCGGAGGTTCGATTACAAAGAACAGCAACCCCACAATCTCTATTCTGGCTTTCCTATACGCCTCCCGCTCTCCGACGGGACCGTCTAGATCTCCTACCCATACGTCCAAGGTCAGTGTGAGCTTTCTCTGTGTGTAATCGACATTGATTTGCAATAGCTCGGCATCATGCAACCCATTTGGTAAAGTGTGTTCAAGCTCATCAAGCGTCATAAACGTTTCTTTTAGACCAAATGGCAAAGCGTAGTGGCTCACGCAAACTGCCGCAAGAATCTCACATCGCCCTGAAAGAACAACTGAATGTCATCCACCCCATACTTCAGCAGCGCGACCCGATCCGCGCCCATTCCGAAAGCGAATCCAGAAACTTTTCGCGGATCGTATCCGTTGTCTTTGACGAACTCGAACACATTGGGATCGACCATGCCGCAGCCCAGAATTTCAATCCATCCTGTCCGCTTGCAGGGACGGCAAGGCTCCGAGCCTCGCTGCCCGCTGCCGCCGCAGATGAAGCAACTTACCATCATCTCGGCGCTGGGTTCAGTGAAGGGAAAAAACGACGGCCGAAAATGGGTTTTCACACTCGATCCGAAAAGCGCCTTCATGGCGTGATCGAGCGTCCCCTTCAGATCGCCAAATGTAATGTTGGTATCGACCGCCAGACCTTCGATCTGATGGAACATAGGTGAGTGGCTGGCGTCCGGCGGATCGTTGCGATGCACTTTGCCGGGAATCACAATCCGTATCGGCGGCTTGATCTTCTCCATGGTGCGAATCTGTACCGGAGAAGTGTGAGTTCGCAGCAGCAGGCGCTCGCGCTGCGGCCTCGATTCCTGATTGGCGATGAACAGTGTGTCCTGAGTATCACGCGCCGGATGGTTCGGCGGAAAGTTCAGGGCTTCGAAGTTGTAGTAGTCAGTCTCAATCACCGGCCCTTCCTGCACCGAGTAACCGAGATTGCGGAACACAGAGACGATTTCGTTCATCGTCTTGATAACTGGATGCTCGGCGCCGATGGGACGCCGGATGCCTGGGAGAGTGATGTCGAGACGATCGGACTCCAGTCGCGATGATGACGCAGCACTCTTTGATCCCTGCTCCGCTGCGTCGATGACCTGCTCGACTCGCTTCTTGAGTTGGTTGACTTGCTGGCCGACGTCCCGCTTGGCTTCTCTTGGCGCTGTTTTGAGCCACAGATCATTAACCTGCGTGAGCACGCCGTTCTTGCGCGCCATCCAGCGATCACGAAATTCCTTCCAGGCAGGTTCGTTCTTGACTTCCGCGGCTTCCTCATCGAGGGCAGCCAGGAGCTTCTTCGTGGCCTTCTCCAGCGCCGCAGCCGAAAAATCCTTTAATTTGGGGACGGTGTATGCCACGGTGCTTTGAACTCCGCCTATGTGTCATGACACGCGAGAGGCGTCGCAACCAACGTCTCTCACAACAAGGCTGGATAGAGACGCAGCTTGCTGCGTCTCTCCGCGGACAGCGCCTGCTACGCGGTGCCGCCCAACGCGCCCTTCGCCTGTCCCGCGAGGCTCTTGAACCCTTCCGGATCGTTCACCGCCAGATCGGCCAGAATCTTGCGATCCAGTTCCACGCCAGCGGTTTTCAAACCGTGGACGAACTGGCTGTAGCTCAGACCGTGCAGCTTGGCAGCCGCTCCGATGCGCACAATCCACAGCGAGCGGAACTGGCGCTTGCGCTGTTTGCGCCCGGAATAGGCAAACTTCAGCCCGCGGTCAACCGCTTCTTTGGCGGCGCGGTAGAGCTTGGATTTTGTTAGGAAGTAGCCGCTCGCGCGTTCAAGAATCTTCTTGCGTTTGGCGCGACGTTTAGTCCCACGTTTTACACGAGGCATGATTGGCTCCTTTTTCTGCTTTCGATTTACGGCGGCTGGAGGCAGGAGACGAAGATCGTCATGACCTCTTCACACGCCGACAGCAGCCTTCAACTGGCCGCCGCTGGTTGTCGCTCAAACGCGACAACGATGTTAGTACGGAATCATTCGCTTGACTTTGGGCGTATCCGCGTCGCTTACCATAACGGCATGGCCCAACTTCTTTTTGCGCTTATGCGACTTCGAAGTCAGAATATGACGCAGATGCGAATGGCGGCGTTTCACTTTCCCGGTCGCGGTTTTCTTGAAGCGCTTGGCAGCGCCCTTGTGCGTTTTCAATTTAGGCATAAGTCCTCAAAACCAGCATTCAGCCGTCAACATTCATCTTAAAGTTCGATTGTTTCTGGAATTTGCGCCGCCGTCAACGGGCTGAGTGCTGACAGCTGAGTGCTAATTGCTTCTTTAACTATGCTTGCTTCACGCGGTCCGGAGCGGCCGGGACCGGTGGCGGCTTATGGCCCGCATCTTTCTTGGGAGCCAGGATGGCGTGCAGCGTGTTGCCTTCCTGTCGCGGCCGGAATTCCACGATACTCTTGTCTTCCACATCCTTGATCAACCGTTCCAGAATCTGGCGGCCAAGATTAGTGCGCGTCATTTCACGTCCGCGAAAGAAAATGGTCGCCTTGACCTTGTCTCCCTCGTCCAAAAAACGCAGCACGTGGTTCTTCTTGGTCTCGTAATCGTGGTCATCCACGTTGATCCGGAATTTCACTTCCTTGACCGTGATGACTTTCTGGTGCTTCTTAGCTTCGCGTTCTTTTTTCTCCTGCTGGTACAGGAACTTCCCATAGTCCATGATGCGGCATACGGGAGGTACGGCGCTGGGGGAAATCTCCACCAGATCCAGGTTCTGTTCGCGGGCCTTCTTTAGCGCTTCGAAGGGCGGCATAACGCCGATTTGCTCACCTTCATTTCCGATCACGCGGATTTCCCGCGCTCGAATGCGCTCATTAGTGCGGATAAAACGCTTGTCGATACAATCCTCCGACCGTTAGAAGCTAGGTAAGGGAAAAATTATATCATGCTCATCGCGGACTTCGGATCTTCAGCGCCGCCAAGTCCACGGTCCGCGCCTTCGCAAAGCCCGCTGGCCTCGGATCGCAGCGCCCGCCGCAACCGCACCAAGGAGTTCTATCCGACCCCACCCTTTGACCCCAGGATGAAAAATCAACTGTGAGCTCCAGTACCGGGAAGACGTCTTCAACATCATTCCGTCGTCAACGGTTTTTCGGTTCCCTTGCCCCGTAATAACCTCCCGCTCCTGCTCTGTCCGACGAACGAAATGAAAATGAAAGTGTCACTGATCCGCCGCACGAGTAGACGTTTTAGGAATCAAATTTCCGGCCCGTGCTCATGAAGTGACAGCACAATGGAGAAGAAAGTCCCCCTCGCTACATACTTTCTCCCGCCAACGCGGTCTGAGTTGCGCAGTTGTTTTTCCAAGACATGCAATTCGTTGCAGTTTGCACAGGCATATCAGAATTCTTCGTTGCAAATGCCCAGATTTCGCTTGACATTGGACAGAAGCAAATTAAGATGCGTATCCGCGGGCCACTGATAAGGTTTTCCAAGCGGTCCGCAAGTTCGCCGGTTTCTTGTTGAGACCTACCAACACTTCAGTCAAATCCACTAGGAGGACATTCGTGAAAAAGTTATTTCTCGCAGTTGCGCTTGTTGCAGTATTCTCGTTCGTCGCAGCAGCCCAGGACACCAACGCCCGGGCATTTTTGCACAGCCATGGGATCCAGGTAAGGCCCGGCAGTGAGATTCAACTGACCGCACCCCATGCTTGCTCAGTTTCCCATGCCCATCCGTGCGTGTATTACGGTGGCGATTTCAACACCAGCGACCCCAACGCCAACGGTTATGCGAACGAGAACACAACCTTCGTCCCGAACACCTGGACGTACGCTGAAGTGAATTCCCCGGTAAACCACAGCATCACAGCGTCGTTCGGCAACATCCAACCCGTAGCTTACGACAACATCGACCCCGCGCAAGCGATGTGGGAATGGCGCACGGGCATGTCTGAAGGCAACGGCGGAACCCTGGTTGGTTCCGGCACTAGCGCCGCGCAATTCACGGCCACTGGCCGCATCTGCTACGGCGTGTATCCTGAGTATGAACTGCTGACCAAGACCGTAACCAGCGCGACTAAGGGCGACAACTTCTTTAGCGTGCAACCGCAATGCACCAACCCCAACAACTCGAATTGCGGATCTGAGCAGTACTACACCTCCACCACCGATGGCACGCTGGACGCGATCAACGGGAACTTCACGGTTGGGCCGAATGGCACCAACGCGGACGGTCCGTTCCTCAACTCCGCTTACTTCGGCATCACCTACGGGAACTGGTGCACAGATCTCGGTCTCTGCACTGAGCTGGGTATGTCCCAGGGCGTGTTGAAATAGAAGTTGCGATAACAAAGTGCAATTAGTTGGAAGGGAGAAGCGTAACGCTTCTCCCTTCTTTCGTTTCCGACCCTTTTGTAGAAGCGTGAAAGCTCAGCGGGAGCCTCGGGTCTTTCACTTCCTGAACTGCACGACAGTTCCTGAACTGCACGAAACGGTAGTGTCAAGGAGGTCTCGAATCCTGACGCCCCAGGTTTCAACTCTTACTGGGTGACTGGGAAGCACGAAAGCTGGTGACCGCGTTCATCTCGGACGGTTGGGATATCGTGCAAGCGTGGGCTTTAGCCCTCACGAATCAGCTTCAGAAAACAATTACTGTCTCGCTCGGCCGCACAGCCGAAGCCGAGCGTTTCAGGTGGCGCATGCAGCATCGGACTATGTGGAAGCGTTCTAGGGCTTCATCTTTCTGGGGATCTTGATGTCGAGACTTGGCTCCGTCGTTGGTGTGCCCAGTTGCCGTTCCGGGGAAGGCGGCGTTGAGGCTACGTGTCCCATCAGCTCAGGAACGCCGAAATACTCCTGGTTTAGTGTGACCTTCAAAGTCTCCATCAACTGTGCGACCGCATCTTCATTTCGCAAAGCTGCGTAGCGGTAGCGGATGTAGGTGCGGGCTTCGTCCAGTGGGACCTGGCGCTTGGCGAGGATCTTATAGATGTACAGGCCGTTGTGGGGTTCATCAATCACCTTGGAGATCTCGCCCACTTTGAGATCAAAAATCGGCAGGCGGGTCAGCGGCCAGATCTCCCAACGCAGCAGGGGAGCCAGCGCAACCTCGGGCGGCGCATCAGTATACTTGGAAAACTTCCAACCCTCGTTCTCCAGCGCCTGAAAGTCCGCGCCCGGCAGGGCGGCACGTTCGGCAATGTTCTGCGCTTCCTTCTTCATCTCCGAACCAGTGGCTGCGATCTGCTCCGGGGTGGGTCGGTCCGCCAAGGCGGTGGGGCTGAATCCCTTGGTCTGAGGGATTACGATTTGCAGCACTCTGATCTCTTCGAACAACCGCGGGTTTTCCCGGTAGAACTCGTCAACATCGGCATCGGTCAGGTTCTTCGACTCCTTCTCGAGCCGGGCGGATAGCAGCCTGCTCAAGCTTCCCTCCAACATATAGTTCAGGGCAGTATGGTAGCCTGCGCTGTCCTCGAGGCCGAGTTCGCGAGCCTTCTTGGCGAGCACTACCATTTCCACGTACTGGTTTGTCAGGGTCCGGCGCGCCCCCGGGGGCATGGTCGGATCAATGGCGTCCACTGCGGCGTCGAAGTCAGAGCGGGTCACGATGGTTTGACAATCGGGGCTGGACGGCGGCTTGTTGCCACATCCTCCGTGTATGACGATGACAGGGCTGTTGCGCGGTACGGCAGCCTCGGACGGAGGAACGTATTCGTCGCCCTTCTCGAAAACGATGCTGTGCATGGAACTGCCCGCCCACTCGTCGGGCGTGGCGCTTTCCTTGGCCGAGGAATTCGAAGAGGAAGCGGCACTCTGCTGCCCGGCGGGCGCGGTTTGGGCGGTTGGAGTCGGTTTTCGAGCCGCAGCCTGCTGGGCCAGTGTGGAAGTCAGAAAAATCATCACCAGGAAACGAAAAATCATTCGGAATGGGCCTCCAGAAGTGCATCAAAATCCTAACACACGGGCGGACGACAACGTCCGGGCCTTGGCGGCCAGTTTCAGCCCGGCTGTGCTACGATTTCAAGGTGCTCACGCAATGCGCTGACACGTGGAGGCCTACGGTAAATGTACTTACGATTTCTAGTTGTGGTGCTTTTTTCTTCCCTGCTGATGGCGCAACCGCCGCAAGCGTCCACGCCGGACAGCTCCACGAATAAGGATTCCGCTGCTCCCTCTCAAAACTCTTCACATGAAGCTTCTGGGCAGAAAATACCGGAAGGCCAGGGGAAGCCCGGTGCAAGGGTAGATGACGACCACATGCCCAAAGCGTCCGGGGTCCTCGGAGATAAGTCGAAGCTGCCACCGGATGCTCCAGTCATTACCATCGAAGGTCTCTGCGATCAGCCAATCGGAACGGCCGCGAAGGTTGCGTCTTCCAACTGCAGGACCGTAATCACTCGCGAGCAGTTTGAGAAGTTGACGGATGCATTGAATCCCAATATGCCGCCGTCCACCCGCCGCCAGTTTGCGACCGCTTATCCGCGTTTGCTGCTCTTTTCCAAGAAGGCGAAGGAGATGGGCCTGGACAAGGAACCCCGTTACCAGGAAATGTTGCAGTCCGCGTCCGTGCAGGCGCTGGCCAACACTCTGACCCTGCAGATGAAGCAAAAAGCTGGAGACATCTCCGATGCGGACGTTGAAAAGTATTACAACGACAATCCCGCCAAGTTCCAGCAGTACGAACTACAGCGCATCGTCGTTCCCAAGAACAAACAACACCCAGTAGCCGGCACTGCAAATACGCTTGCCAAGGAAAATCCGGCAGATGAAGCAGCCATGAAGGCTGAAGCCGAGCAGGTCCAGGCGAAGGCTGCGGCTGGCGGAGACATTATCGCGCTGCAGAAAGAAGCCTTCGATGTGGCCGGGCTTAAGTCGGCTGCTCCGAAGGTAAGCCTGGGTAAACTGACTCTTGGGAAGCTTCCCCAGGACCTCCAGAAGGCGTTCGATCTCAAGCCAGGACAGGTCTCCGAATTGTTCTCTCACCCCGACGGTTTCTATGTTTATAAACTCGTCTCGGAGCAGATGATTCCTCTTACTGAGGCGAAAACGCAGATCCACAGCACCTTGCAATCGGAAAGGATGCAAGCTTCCATGGAGTTGCTGTTGGGCTCTGTCGATCCCGAATTGAACCCGGCGTACTTCGGGAGCCCGGCTCCCGACCGTCCGTCGCCGGATCAGGCGCCACAAGCAAGCCCACAAGGCGGAGCGAAAAAAGAAGCAGCCCAGGAATCTCCGGCGACTGCTCCAAAGTAATGCGACCAGTATCCGGAAACGTGAGCAGCGCCCTTGCAGCCGTGATCGTAGCCTTGCTTTGTCTGTTTGCCACGGGAGGACAGGGTCAGGTACAGGCTCCCGCCGCAGCAGTAGCGCCGGCGCAGACCGAGAGCGCGGCGCCGGCTGCTTCGGAGAATCAGCCAATCGACACCCTGCCGCGCAAGTATGTTGATTTGTGGAATACCGGTGACTTTGATCAATTCAAGCCGTTCTTTTCGCCGTTCTTCATGACTTCTCATGGGCCCAGGGTGATGGTGGATGGCGCCATGCTGATGCGGGTAATTACCGCTTGGCGCAAGTCCATGCCGGATCTCACCTTCAAGATTGAGGATACCGTCATTCAGGGCGACAAAGTCGCGATGCGTCTGACTCTGAGCGCGACTTACAAGAGCGTTCTTTTTCCCTTCACCACCCCGCCCGCTCCGACTGATCCCCCGCGCACTATCCGAGCCGGGGAGATGTTACTTTTCCGGATCAAGGACGGAAAGATCGCCGAAATCTGGGAGCAATACGACGAGTTAGTGATGCGGCAACAGATGGGTGGAAGCTGGAAGCTACCAGCGACATCGACGCCATCCACGAAGGTGTCCGCGAAACCGACGCCACCAGCCTCCAAACCCTGAACCACTCCATGGCCTGCCCTTTTTAGGAATTCACTTCCCGCACCAGCCACGCGATGGTGGTTTTCGGTGATCGAGCGGGCGGCACAATTAGAAGCCGGACGCTCCTCTGGGCGCCTGTCTTGGGCCGCCCGCCGGGGCCTTGCGTTATATAGCGTTCACCGGCATGGAGTCTTCTTTCTCTCTTGCATCCGAGCGGCATGAATTATAGGATTCGGTGCGGTGCGTGGCCGTCGGCAAGACAACCTCTCGGAAGCCCCTTCCCACTGGGAAATTTGAAGGAGAACACCGGATGCGGAAAGCCCCTCTAGTACTCGCGCTGGTCGCAATGGTTGCTCTTTGCGCCACCAGTTTTGCGGCGGTGCCGCTTCCCGTTGTTCTGACGAATGATGACAACCCTAACACCGGCGCTAATAGCGCGACTGCATTTCACCTCAATACCACCAACGGCACTATGACGTCTGTCAAGGTTCTTGAGACCGGCGGCACGGGCCTGGGGTTCGGATTCTTCGCCTATACCGGAAGCGCGATTGCATCGAACGGGAGCTGCGTGTTCGTCATCAACACCGCGTCCGACACCATCAGTTCATTTGCTGCGCCCAGTTACGCCAAGACCGGTGATGCTGGCTTCACCGGAATGTTCAGTGGCGAACTCGAGGGTGGCGGCGTTGCGCTATCTCCGAACGGCAAGATTCTGGCCAGCGCTAACAGCGGTACGCTTAACATTTCCACTTGGTCGGTGGGGGCGAAGTGCATCCTGACCCACATCGCCGACTACACACCTTCGATCGGCGCGGACACCTTCGTTACGCTTGCCTTCACTCCGAATGGCAAAGGTCTTTTAGTGCCGTCTGTGGATTTCCAAGGCGTGGAAGCTTTCCAAGTCAATGCCAACGGTACCCTCACCGACATCGGCAATGCCAGCTGGACGGGCATCACCGACTGCCAGAACCTCGGTTGCTTCCCCACCGGCCTGGACATTACCACCGACAGCAAGGTGGCCGTCTTTGGCAACGCCAGCGGCAGTCAGAACAGCCTGTTGTCCGTTAACATCGGTCCCACAGGTTTGACCAATCCGCAGAACTGGCCGATCACCGCTTGCCCTTCGGGGTGCGGGAACCCCAACGTTCCCTGGTTCAGTAAGAACGGGGCGAAGGGCAAGGGCGAACTCTACGTTGGAATGTCTGGTTACAGCATCAACAACATTCCGAGCGGTGAAGTGACAATGAACTTTACTGAGAGCCCGTTGAGCATCACCGAAGAAGGCAGCGGCACGTTGATTTCGAGTCCGCAACAGGCCTTGGGCGCGATTCGCTCCGTTGGCGCAACCGGCGATGGAACGGGCGGCGGAATGCTCGTCTATGCCATGTACCCGAACCAGATCCAGACTGCCACCATCGATGCGGCTGGCGCAATCACCTTGGGACCGATCACCACCGATGCCAATGGTCAGGGTCTGCTCTCGATCAGCGTGTACCCTAATACTCGCTAGAGCATCGACGCGATCTATTAATCAAGGCGTCCCTTCTAAGGGACGCCTTTTTTAGTCTCATCCCATTGTCCCGGCCACGAAAACCCACACCCCGTTACGTTGGTGATGTACCGCAGCGGCCCGAGCCTGGGTAACAATAATCAATTATGAGGGTTTCGCGACTGCTCACGTTGATGTGGCTCGTGGTCGTCCCGTGCGTCGTCCAGGCCAAGCAACTCGCAATTGTTACAGATACGGCCAATACCACCACCAACCTGACCACATCCGACCTGGTGAAGATTTTTAATGCTCATACCCGCAGCTGGCCGGATGGCAGGTCCATCACGATTGTGGTGCGGGACCCATCCTCAGCTGACATGCAACTGGTCCTGCGCAAACTGTTCGGCATGTCGCAAGATCAGGCGCACGCTTTCATACAGGCCCACAAGAATGCCATCACGATCGCCGAGTCCGACGACGAGGTAATTCATCTTGTCTCCTCTACCCGTGGCGCCGTGGGCGTCGTCGACCTGTATTCGCTCACCAAAGACGTGAACGTTTTGAAGATCGACGGCAAATTGCCGGTCGAACAAGGTTATCTATTGAGGGGGAATTAGACATGCTTCGTACGCACGTAATCGTGAAAACGGCAATTCGCAGCGCAACTCTTCTGGGTACAGTCTTTGTTCTGCTGTTCGTAGCCGCGGTTGCCAACGGCCAACAGTCCACTCTGGCGCAGCCTGATTCTCCATGGACCACGTTGCCGCTGACCTCCAAGTCCCCGGAGGCGCAGCGTCTGGTGGTGGAGGCCATGCGCGTGGGCCTCGATCTGGTGGAGCAGGAGCAGTCTGACGTAATGTTTCGCCAGGCCATCAAACTCGATCCCGATTTCGCCATGGCCCATGAACTCCTTGCCCAGAACAGCCTCGATCCGGCTGAGGAAGTCGCCGAGAACGCCAAGGCGCTTGCCCTCAAAAATCATGCTTCGCCCGCCGAGCGGCTAGTGATCGAGTGGTGGCAGGACGCCACTGACCATAAGCTGATCTCCGCCATTACCAAAATGAATGACGTGCTCAGCCAGTATCCCCACGACAAATGGATCATCTTCATGGCGACCAACTGGCTGACCACGCAGACTCAGTACGAGCGCGCCATTGCCGTGTACGAGCGTTCCGGCATCATCGATTCTCCGGGACTGATGAACAACATGGGCTATTGCTACGCTTACATGCGCGAGTTCGACAAAGCACTTACGCTGATGGACAAGTATGTCGCGTCCATGCCCAAGGACGCCAACCCGCAAGATTCTTACGCGGAGATTCTGCGCCTGGCGGGCAGCTTTGATAAGTCGCTTGAGCATTATCGGGCCGCGCTGGCCATCGATCCGCAGTTTTATTCGTCACAATTCGGCATCGCCGACACCTACTCGCTGATGGGGGATCAGGTCCGCGCCCGCCAGGAGTACGAAATCGGGTTTCAGAAGTTCCCCATGCCCGAACTGCATCAGGTGCAATGGAAGACCAGGGAAGCGGAGACCTTCATTCGCGAAGGCGATCTGAAAGGCGCTGATCACGCTTTTCAGGCTATCGCCGATGATGCCCACTCCAAGCACATGAGCCAGCTGGAGGCCGACACCTACCGTCAGATGGCGATGTATCAGCCCGATCCCAAGCAAGCGCTCATGTTCGTCAGCAAAGCCGAAGCTGCTCTGAAAGATGGCCGGAACTCTATGCCGGCCTCGATTCATCAGGAACAGGCGCAGATCTTGCGGGTGCGTGTGGAGATCGCTGTGAAGACAGGAAACCGTCAGACCGTCAACACTGTTCTCGCTCGTCTGGACGAGATGTCCTCGAGTTCCACCGACCGCTTGATTGACACCGCATATCACGGTGCGGCCGGGGCGGCATTATTCTCTCAGCACAAATACGACGAGGCCATCTCGCACCTGGAAGAAGACAAGAACAATCCGCTGTCGCTGAAACTGCTGGCGTCGGCTTATCAAAAAATCCGCTACAGCGCTGGCGCGAAGCGCACCAGCGAGACCCTGGCGAACTTGAACGATCCCACGCTGGAGCAGGCGATGGTGGTGCTCCCGTTCCGCAAATGCTACGAGGATCCATCGTGCAGCGGGAATGTGAAGGCGGTTTCGCTGAAGAAGTAAAGGATTGAGCGGTTTCAATCCCCAACGCCCAGCACTCTGCTGGGCGTTTGTGTCTTAGATTGCGCGGACTGGCCCACCGCTAACGCCCGTTCGATGGCATAATTTAAGAGCATATTCTCTTAGGAACCCTCCATGCTTGGCACAAACGACACCGCGACACCTCTATCTTCCGAAGAGCTGCGGAAAGTGGATTCATACTGGCGAGCCTGCAATTATCTATCGGCGGGAATGATCTATCTCCGCGCGAATCCTCTGCTTCGCGAGCCTCTCCAGCCACAGCACATCAAGAATCGCCTGCTCGGGCATTGGGGCTCGGATCCCGGGCAATCGCTGGTCTGGGTACACTTGAATCGCCTCATCAAGAAATACGATTTGAATATGATCTACATCTCCGGCCCCGGTCATGGCGCGCCGGCCACGCTTGCCAACTGCTATCTCGAAGGCCACTACTCGGAGATTTATCCGGATAAGAGCCGCGACGAAGCCGGGCTTCTCAAGTTTTTCCGGCAGTTTTCGTTCCCTGGGGGAATCGGCTCGCACTGCACGCCGGAGACGCCCGGCTCGATTCATGAAGGCGGTGAACTCGGCTATTCGATTTCGCACGGCTACGGCGCGGCGTTCGATAACCCTGATCTGATCGTCACAGTGGTCGTGGGAGACGGCGAGGCGGAGACCGGGCCGCTCGCGACCTCGTGGCATTCGAACAAGTTTCTGAATCTCATCCGCGATGGGGCAGTCCTACCGGTCCTGCATCTCAACGGCTACAAGATCGCGAACCCTACTATCCTGGCGCGCATCCCGCATGAGGAATTGGAAGCGCTGCTCACCGGATACGGCCACAAACCGTACTTCGTTGAAGGCAACGACCCGCTGGCGATGCATCAGAAAATGGCGTCAACGTTGGAGCAATGCATCCTCGAGATTCGTGCGATTCAGCAGCATGCTCGCTCCACGGGCGACAGTAAGCGCCCGCGCTGGCCCATGATCGTACTTCGTTCCCCCAAGGGGTGGACGGGGCCGAAAGAAGTAGATGGCCACAAGGTGGAAGATTTTTGGCGGGCGCACCAGGTCCCAGTGCTCGACCCAGTTACGAACAAGCGCAATCTGAAAGTCGTTGAAGACTGGATGCGCAGCTACAAACCGGAAGAGCTATTTGACGCCAACGGAACTCTTATTCCCGAATTGCAGGAGCTTGCGCCATCAGGTACGCGCCGTATCTCCGCCAATCCGCACGCCAATGGCGGGCTGTTGCGCAAGGAACTCGAGCTGCCAGACTTCCGCGACTATGCAGTCAAGATGAAGGGGCCAGGTTCGATGTATGCGCCGCCGACCGATGTGCTCGGACATTTTCTTGCGGAAGTCATGCGCCGCAACATGGATTCCTTCCGGGTTTTCGGCCCGGATGAAACCGCCTCCAACCGGCTCACGGCTATCTATGCCGCGTCGAAAAAGACATGGCTCGCCGAGTACAAACCGGAAGACGCCGACGGCGGCGAGCTGGACGTCTCCGGTCGCGTTATGGAGATGCTCAGCGAGCACACGCTTGAGGGCTGGTTCGAAGGCTACGTTCTCACCGGCCGCCACGGTTTTTTCTCCACCTATGAAGCCTTCGTCCACATCATCGATTCCATGTTCAACCAGCATGCCAAGTGGCTGGAGAAGTCGAAGAAGGAACTCGACTGGCGCGCTCCGATCCCATCCATCAACATCCTCATTACATCTTTGGTCTGGCGGCAGGACCATAACGGCTTCACTCATCAGGACCCCGGCTTCCTCGACGTAGTGACCAACAAGAGCGCCGATGTGGTCCGCATCTATTTACCGCCTGACGCGAATTGCCTGCTCAGCGTAGCCGACCATTGCCTGCGCTCACGCGACTACGTCAATGTCATCGTCGCGGACAAGCAGGACCACCTGCAATATCTGACCATGGAAGAGGCCGTGACTCACTGCACCAAAGGCATTGGGATCTGGGACTGGGCTTCCACCGACGATGGCGCCGAGCCCGACGTCGTCCTCGCATGTGCCGGTGACATCGCGACCATGGAGTCGTTGGCGGCGGTTGCGATTCTGAAAAAGCACTTCGCCGATTTGAAAATCCGTTTCGTCAATGTTGTCGATTTATTCCGCCTCATGCCGGGGACCGAACATTCGCACGGGCTGTCCGACCGCGACTTCGATTCGCTTTTTACGCTGGACAAGCCGGTGATTTTCAACTTCCATTCCTATCCCGCTCTGATCCACAAGCTCAGCTACCGCCGCAATAATCATGACAACATTCACGTACGCGGATACAAGGAAAAGGGCAACATCAACACCCCGCTGGAGCTGGCCATCCTCAACCAGGTCGATCGCTTTAATCTGGCCATCGATGTCATTGATCGAGTTCCGCGACTGCGCTCGATTGGGGCGCACGTCAAGGAGTGGCTGAAGGACCAAATCATCGACAGCATCAATTACGCTCACGCCGAAGGCATCGACAGAGAAGGGATTCGCAACTGGAAATGGCCGGGGTAGGCATGGGGGAAACGCTGACTGGAATAGAGGATCTGATTCTTGTTCTCAACAGCGGTTCCTCTTCGCTCAAGTTCGGCATGTATTACCGCGTGAGCGATAGTGACGAGCTACCGTTGCTGACCGGAAGCGCGGAAGGGATTGGACGAAGCAGCGGCGCGTTGCACATTCGTTCTGCGGACGGAAAACCGCTGGTCACGCGTGAGAGTATTTTGGAGTCGCAGAGTGGCGCCCTCGCTGCTGTTGCCACAGCAATTCGAGAGCATGTTCACACTGCGCCCGTGGCTGTGGGGCATCGCGTGGTGCATGGGGGACCCAATCTCCGCGACCACCAGCTGATTACTCCACACCTTCTGGACCAACTTCGCGCGGCTGCACATTTCGCGCCGCTGCATATCCCGCAGGCGCTGGCCCTTATTGCTTCCGCGCAGTCGATCTTTCCCGCCGCTCACTACGCTTGTTTCGACGATGCTTTTCATCGCACCATGCCGGAGATTGCATCCCATTTGCCGCTGCCGCAGTGCTACTTCGACGCCGGAATTCGACGTTATGGTTTCCACGGGCTCTCTTACGAGTCGTTGGTGCATCACTTGGGCGAGCAGCTTCCCAGGCGGGCCATATTCGCGCACCTCGGGAACGGGGCAAGCCTGTGCGCTCTCCGGGACGGCGTATCTATCGACACCACCATGGGCTTCACCCCCACCGGAGGCATCCCTATGGGTACGCGCTCCGGCGACCTCGATCCCGGCGTCCTCCTGTATCTCTTGCGCAATGAAAATATGAGTGCCGATGACCTTGAATCGCTGGTCAACCATCAGAGTGGCCTTTTCGCGCTCTCTTCGGGCGAAAGCGATGTAAAGGCGCTGGAAGAACGTGTCCGTGCCGACGATGCCCATGCCGCTCTCGCCATGAATATCTTCGCCGTCTCTGTCCGGAAGGTAATCGGGGCGTACATTGCGCTCCTCGGTGGCATTGATCTTCTGGTCTTTACCGGAGGCATCGGGGAGCACAGCGAACAGATTCGTTCGGCGGCTGCGTACGGACTGGAATCTCTTGGTCTTACTGCTGAGAAGATCAAGATTGTACCCGCCCAGGAAGAAAAGCAGATCGCGCGCCACTGCCGCGAACTGATGACGGGGTCGTCATAGCTGGCTACGATGCGATCATCCCGCATTCATGTCTAGCGTTTACCCTTCACCACGTCTTTTTCGACAACCCCGTCCTTGATGTGAATGACGCGGTGGGCGAATTCGGCGATGTCGTGCTCGTGGGTCACGAGCACAATAGTGTTTCCCTGCGCTTGTAGACGATCCATCAATGCCATGATGTCGTTTCCGGTCTGTGAGTCCAGGTTCCCGGTGGGCTCGTCGGCGAGGATGATCGATGGGCGGTTTACCAGGGCTCGCGCAATGGCTACTCTTTGGCGCTGTCCGCCGGAGAGTTCGTTGGGCTTGTGCATCATGCGTTCCGCCATGCCCACCGAGGTCAACGCGGCTTTCGCGCGCTCCGAACGTTCCTCTGCGGGGACGCCGGCGTAGATCAGAGGCAGTTCGACGTTGTGCAGCGCGGTGGCCCGGGCCAGCAGGTTGAACGTCTGGAATACGAATCCAATTTCTTTGTTGCGGATGCGGGCGAGTTCATCGTCGTCGAGTTCGCTTACCAGTTGGCTATTCAGCCAGTACTGGCCTTTGCTGGGAGTATCCAGACAACCGATGAGGTTCATCAGCGTCGATTTCCCCGAGCCTGACGGCCCCATGATGGCTACGTATTCGTTGCGCTGGATGGTCAGATTGACCCCGCGCAAGGCGTGCACCTGCTCCGATCCCATGTCGTAGGTTTTCCATAGATCGACGGTGTTGATCATGAACGCGTCGGGAGCTGCCGACACTGCGGGTTGGGAAAAATTCAGAACTTCAGCGGTTGCCATTCTCTTCTCCTCGTCCTCTGGGGACACTAACGGCTCTCCGATCTCGCATCACAACCCGGCCTGGCTCTCCATTGGACGAACCGCAGCCGCGAAAGTTATGTTTCTTCCTCTTCCTTCTTTGGGGCCGAGTTGTCGACCTTCACGCTGCTGCCCGGGCGGAGCGTCCGCAAGACCTTGTAGCTTCCGGTGATGATCTCGTCGCCATCTTTAAGCCCTTTTAATACTTCGATATCCGTTGTCCCCGCGATGCCGGATTCGACCGCCATGAACTCTGCTTTATGATTGCGCAGCACGAAGACGCCCTGGATCTCTTCCTTGTCTTTCTCATTAGACACGGTTTTGGGCGGCGCGGCGGCCTCGACTGAACCCTTTTCGCTTTTCGTAACCAGGTCTTCCCGTCGTCGTACGGTTAAGGCCTGGATGGGGATGGTCATCGCGTTTGTCCGGGTTGCAGTGGTGATTTTGGCGGTCGCGGAAAGCCCGGGCCGCAAGTCATCCGGCGGATCCTGGAGCGTCACCACCACCTTGAAATCTTTCGCTTCCTGGCTGCTGCCGGCTTGCTGGGAGGTGGAAACTCCGGTGGAACGCACGATGGCGTTATCCCCGATCTGCGTCACCACGGCTTTGAAAATCTTCTTGGGAATGGCGTCGATGGTCACCTGGGCAGATTGCCCCAACTGCACGTTCACGATGTCGGTCTCATCCACCTGGACCTCGGCGGTGATGATCGACATGTCGGCCAGTGTCATCAGCGTGCTGCCAGGAGCGTTCTGGATTCCCATGACCACGGTTTCGCCTTCCCGCACTGGCAGGTTGGTGATCACTCCGTCATACGGAGCTTCGTAGGTGGTCTTCTTTAGGACGTCGCTTGCATGAGTGAGATTGGCGACGGCCTGCGCGACCCGGCGATCGGCCGACTCTTTCTGCGCTTTGGCTTGGGCTAGCCGGGCTTCGGCTTGCGCCACTCCTGACACTGCCGTCTGGTGGGCCGCTTTTTGACTGTCGAAATCAGACTTCGCGATTAGCGCGTCTTTATATAAACCTTGAGCGCGGGTCCAATCGAGCTCGGAACGCTCAGCATCGGAGTGGGCGCGGTTGAGATCGGCTTGTGCAGTATTGCGCGCGGCATCGGCGGCGAGCGCGTCGGTCCGGGCAGCTTCCAGCGAGGCCTGCATGGCATCCATGTCGGCTCCGGCCTGCACGTTTTCCAGTTGCGCCAGCATCTCTCCCCGCTTTACCCGTTCGCCTTCCTTCACGTACAGCTTGATGATCTTGCCGAAGGCGTTGGCGCCGATGTTTACGTAAGTCTTCGGCTTGACCTCCCCGGAGGCGCTTACTACGGCCGCCAGGTCTTGCCGCTGCACCTTGCCGGTCTGGACCGTGACAACGTTCTTGTGGCTCTGGTAAACCGTAAAGCCGACGATGGCGGACAGCAGTATGACGGCAGTCGCGCCAACCGCAATTTTCTTCCAGGTACTCATTGCCTCCCCACAATGCGTCCTTGAGCCCGCCGACGGCTGGCGTGGACTCGCAAACCTGGCTGCTCCCGGCCCGTTGGGGACGACGGGGTGCACACCCTCAGATACGGCTACCCCCGCGCAAAAGTTCCCCCGTGGATGGAACGACCGGAACCGCCAGAAATGCAGCGGACTTACCGCCAAGCCTTGAATTATAACGTGCCCACCTTAGTTGGAAGCGATCCGGCCTCCAGGTTGTCAACTCTGCCTCTGCAACGGCCGTGCTACAGGGAGACCGCTAAGGAACTATTTCCCACCCACAGGTCATCCTTGCACTGTTGACGAGGTTCGTGATCGGCGAAGAACCAACGGCATTTCAACGACTTGAGTCTCATCCCACCACTTTGGCAGAGCACTTGCTCCGTGCACGCTATACGTACAAATCCCTCTCCAAGGACTGGTATCGAAGGAATTCCTGGACACCCGCCCTGATGAACGCGGAGTGCTGATCCTGAGCCAGTTCACCTGGAGCCGCTCGAGAACTGCGTGATGCCCGCTGGTCAACCCTACGACATCGATCAAATCGCCGCCATCCGCCGGGCCCTGGAAATGGAGCCGGAAAACAAACAACTGCGCATGCAGCGCAGGCGCAGGATCATCAAGGAACACAACATTTATCGCTGCGCAGGAAACCTGGTCACGGAACTCTGCGAAGTCCGGCTCGACGCGCCGGACACTCAGGAAAAACTGCGGACGAGCGTCTCGTTTGCATGATTCCAAACCACAGAGAGGGGAGGAAACAATGAGGCCGCAAGTGCAACCCACCGTCGAGCCGTTCTTGCAAACGGTCGCGGACGCATCCCGGTCGTTGCTGCTGCTCGACTACGACGGAACCCTGGCGCCGTTCCGCACGCGGCGCGATCAAGCATTTCCCTATCCTGGCGTCGCCTCCGTCTTGCAAAGGATCATCCACAACTCTCACACTCGTGTGGTCATCATTTCCGGACGCGATGCGGAGGATACGATTCGCCTTCTTGGAATTCAACCTGCGCCTGAAGTGTGGGGCCTTCACGGGTCGCAGCGGATGAAACCCGGTGGCCCAGCCGAGAACGTGCAGCCGGATCCAGCTGCTTTGGAGACCCTCGCGGTGGCAGACCATTGGTTGGGTTATCAGCAGTTGCGGCACTTGGCAGAGTTCAAACCTGGCAGCATTGCGGTTCACTGGCGGGACCTTGAGGAATGGGAGGCTGACCAGATCCGGGGCCGGATACTGCTCGGCTGGATGCACATAGCCCAGGACACCGGCATGGATTTGTTGGAATTCGATTGTGGCGTCGAAATTAGAGCCTCGGCGACCGACAAAGGCGATGCCGTCCGCGCCATCGCGAATGAGATGGACTCCGATACTCCAGTCGCCTATCTGGGCGACGACAGTACCGATGAACGAGCCTTCAAGGCGGTGAACAATCGTGGATTAAGCGTGTTGGTGCGCCCGCAATGGAGACGCACTGCCGCGCAGCTGTGGATCAAACCACCGAATGAACTACTCGATTTCCTTGAGCAATGGCTGGGTGCATGTCAGAAACAGGACTCGAGCAAAGGCGCGGCGGCGGGGAACGGATGACCAGTCCCGCGCTGACTCTCCAGCGCGCACCGGCATCCCCAACCAGTAATCGATCAGCTAAGCGGTGCCTTGGTGCACTCGGTCGAAGGCTGTGCGTATCAGATCTGCTATCTGCTCACGCGGCCCGAGTGTGCTGCCGGGGCTCGGCAGCCGTGGCCGCGAACATGTGAAAGAGAATCTCCCCATGACGACCGACATCCGTAGGTGGCTGTTACTGCTGCGGATTCTTCTGTCCCGCTCGGTACTCCTCTAGAAAGAGCGCGGCGGGAAAGTGGCAATGGACAAAAGCCAGTTGCTATTGGGATCGCCCATAGGCGACCCGGTGGCTTCGGCCATGGAACATTTCCCATTCGAGGCGTTGACCCTAATCTCGGCGATCGAAGAAGGCGAGCCGAACTCGGCAACATATACTCTCCGGCCGTTTCCCGTCTGGCTGGCCAACCCAAGGCCGGCCAAATACGACCATGCAGAGGAATACCCTTTCAGCAGGTTCGACACGCAGCCCTTCGTCAGAGTTCCATGGGTGCTGTCGAAAAAGGCCGCCGTGATCCGGTCTCCCTGGGTGTTGCTGATGTAAAGAAGCGTCTCGTCCGGGCTCAGCATGATATTGCTGGAATTTATGCTGGTGGTCGACTGATAGACGACCGTCTTGGTCAGCTTGCCGGAAGAAATATCCGATACTTCTATCATGGTCAACGTGGAAGTATCTCCGAAGAGGGCAAATCGCCCGTCCTGCGTGATGTCCACTGCGGTGGGATAGCTGCTCCCGCTGCCGGAGCCGGTCGAATTCTGCCGGTCTCCATTTGAAACCGGTGTTACGGATGCCAGACTGAACGATTCAATCGAACCATCGCCATAAGTGGCCACAAGCATGTTGCCATGCACCGCCATTCCGTCGATGATACCGCCCTGGAGCCCGCCAACTTTGACATCGCCCACGAAACTCAGCCCGCAACTCGGCTCAATCTGAAACGTGCCGATGGTGCTGGAGTCGGTAAAGCTTGCATACAAGTATTGCGCGTTGAGCGCGAGACCAACTCCATTCGAAAAGCCGGTATCGCCCGACGATCCGTTGGCGTGCCCGAGCAAGGTCAATGTATTCACATCCACGCCATCGATTTCGCCGGTTGCGGCGTCAGATGCGAACACGCATTGATTGCCGCCGGCGTTAAGCGCCACTACGCGGTTCGCCGGGAAATATCCGCCTTCCGCTCCCGTGACTCCGATCATTACCTGCTGCTTAAGAGTCAGCTGACCATTTGCTTCGATGGTGTAGAAGGTCAGGCTGTTGGGAAAGAAATTGGCGCTGGCGTCGTCATTGGTTATCAGATAGTGCGGGGGATCGGCTGCGGTCGCGACTGTACAAAGTAAACAAAGTTCCACCAGCATTGCACCACCACAGAGCACTCGCTTTAGAAATGAAATCGGCATTTCTTTCGTGATACTCAGCGGCAGAATCGGCGGATGCTTGCAACCCTGACAAAGGCACCTCGCCCGTCCTGCTTCTCAGGACGGGCGCGGTGGATAGTTAGTTGACAGTAATGTTCACGGCAACGGACGGAATGCCGTTCGCCACTACAACCAGCGAACTCGCTCCCGTCTCCATTCCCGCCGGCACGTCGAAGTTGGTGGACACCGGCGTGCTACCGGTGGCCACACCCATGCTGCTGTGATCATGGGTGGTGGCGTAGAAAACATGCTTGGTTGCGTTGTTCGTAATCCGAACCAGAGGGTAGTTGGTTGCCGTTTGATACTCGTCCCCAAACGCGTTCGCCTGCGATAAACCGTTGAACTGAGTTCCGGAGATCTGGTAAGTGCTTCCCCGGGTCACGCTGGCCGGAGAGGTCGTAATGCTCGGCGCCCACGCCGGGTTATATGTTCCAGGCGGATTGTAGACCTCCGATCCGCCGAGAAGGATTTGGCCGGTCGGCAACACCATCATGCTGCTGCCGGCAAACAACCCGGAGGTAAGGTTGGTTCCGTCCCATGTGTATAAGGTTCCAGAATCACCTTCTACCAGCACATTGCCATTGGGGAGCAATACGGCGAAAGAATCGCCGGCGTTATCGCCGTTCGGAAAATCCGGGCCGACGGCCCAGGTACCTGGATCGGTGAGTTGGGTTCCAGGCGTATAGATGGCGGTATGTCCCGCACCGCCGGTGATGGTGTAGGAGCCGGTTGCAAAGACAGTGCCATCGGGACGCAGAATCGCCGGACCTATTTCTCCAGGCGGGTAATAACAGTATTTACCATTCGGCCCGAACTGCAGGCAGCCGAACGGGGATGGCGAGTGCAGGTCGACGATGGTACTGCCCGCGCTCTCCCACTTTTTCAGAGTGGGGAAGAATCTCTCGGAATTGGGAGCGTTCTTTACATCCATGGTCAGGACGGTGCCGTCCGGCATGAGCGTAAAGCCCTCTTCGGCGTTGAAATCGCTCTTGCCGGGTGCATTGCCCTGCACCCACTTCATGGTTTTGGGATTAAATGCGGCGACATTCTTGACCAGCTTGTTTCCGATGAAAAACGTGCCGTCGGGTAGAACCAAGGAAGGTGAGTCCCCGATAAAGGACCAATTCGGCGGAGGTTTGAGCGGAGTCCAGACATTGGTTTTGGGATTGTAGATCGCTCCCAGGTTGGTCAAGGTAAAGCTGCCAAAATTATATTCCCCGCCTTCGATCAAGAGCCGGCCATCGGCGAGTACGGCGGAGGCCTCAGCGTCCGGCGAGTATCCGGACGGGAGACTGGCGAGTTGCGTCCAAGTCCCATTTACATAACTCCCTGTTTTGTCGGGAGTGAGCTTCCACCAATCGGAGTCGTTTCCGCCTTGAGCCATCACGGTACCATCGGTCAGTTGGTAGCTTAAAACGACACCGTCCGGAGCTGAGTGAGTCAGTTGCTGAATCGACTGCGCCTGCGAAACGCAGGTGAGTGCAAGCACAAGCAGGGGAGTCGCAAGGAGAGAGAGTTTTCGCAAAGTAGGTCACCTTTCCTGAGAGCTACAGAAGAACCAGATTTCTGCCAAGGGGAGAACCGGCAGGGCCGCAATCTTAGCAAAGAACAGGTGCTCCAGGCAAAGGATTCTTGCTGCCCCTCTACTGGTCTAGATAGTTGATACGCGGGCCGTTACGATGTGTCGCCGTTTGCCGGGCGAGTTGAGGGTGCCGCGCGGCGGGATCCTAGAACGGGCTTCAGGAGCCAAAACCCGGCGGAAGCACTGGGGCAGCGTCCACTCTCGACCACTGGCGGGCTGAGCCTGGGCACCCTCGCTGTGGTTGTCTGCATCCTACAATTTGTTTAGAACGTGATGGTTAACCTTGCTTTCCGGTTGCCGAGGACATAGAATGAGTTGCACCAGAGTGTCCACGACGAGGAGTGTCCCGTCTATGTTCCGGGTAGGGTTACGTCGGCACCTTTTTTCTATATCCCTGTCGCTCCTTCTTTTGAGCGGGCTGCCTGCGTTCGCTCAAACTGCCAATCCGGGGACTACGGATCCAGCGGCTGCTGAGAAACCTTCCGTACAAACCGCCCCGTCGGTTGATCCCCTAAAGCGACCCGTCAGCGAGAAGCAAAAGAAAGAGAACGCCAAATCGCTCAAGGTGGAGCTGGGCAAGACCTACAAGAAATGGCTGGACGAGGATGTGGCTTGGATCATTAGCGACGAAGAGCGCCGGGCCTTCAAGCAGCTTTCCAACGATGAGGAGCGCGACCAGTTCATCGAGGCATTCTGGCAGCGTCGCGATCCCACCCCGGATACCGAAGAAAACGAATTCAAAGAAGAACACTACCGCCGCATCGAGTACTCCAATGAGCATTTCGCCGCGGGGATTGCGGGCTGGCGGACGGATCGCGGTCGTATCTACATTATGTATGGAGCGCCCGACGAGATCGACGCCCATCCCTCCGGCGGAGCCTACGACCGTCCCATAGAGGAGGGTGGCGGCTCAACTTCCACCTATCCTTTCGAAGACTGGCGGTACCGCTACCTTGAGGGCATTGGGCAAGAAGTCATCATCGAGTTTGTGGACAAGTGTATGTGCGGCGAATACCACATGACCCTCGACCGAGGTGAGAAAGACGCGTTGCTGTACACTCCCAACGCCGGTCTCACGCTTTACGAAGGAATGGGTTTGGCCTCGAAGACCAGCCGCCTGGATCAGGGAGGTCTGGAAACGCTTGGGGTCGGACCTTCGACTATCTCTCAGAACGCGAAGGAGTTCGACCGCCTGACGCAATACTCAAAACTACAGGCTCCGCCGCCGGTTAAGTTCAAGGACCTGGAAGAAGTGGTCAGTCACAAGATCAGCGTCAACCTCATGCCCTTCGATGTGCTGGCGGATTTTGTGAGGGTCACAGGCGACACGGTACTGGTCCCGGTGACTATCCAGATCAAGAACCGTGACATCACCTTCATCAACAAAGACGGGGTGCAGCGTGGGACAGTGAACATTTTCGGCCGTGTCTCTACCCTGACCGGCCGGGTCGCGCAGACTTTTGAGGACACGGTGCAGGCCGACATTCCTGCGGAGCTGTTGGCCAAAGCGGCGGAGAATTCACAAGTCTACTGGAAGGCGCTTCCGTTACGCCCCGGACGTTATCGCTTCGACATCGTAGTGAAGGACGTCAACGGTGATCGCGTGGGTAGCTGGAGCAAGGGCATACAGGTGCCGGATTTCGCGGACGATCGTCTGGTTGCTTCGTCTCTTATTGTTGCTGACCTGATGGAACCGGTGGCGGCGAAGAATGTGGGAACGGGGAGTTTCGTCATCGGCGCCACTAAAGTTCGTCCCCGCGTGCCTCCTTCCGACGGCAAACCGATGATGTTTAAGCGCGGACAAAAACTAAACTTCTGGATGCAGGTATACAACCTGTCGGTTGACGAGAAGACGCATAAGCCTTCGGCGACGGTCGAATACAACGTGACGAACGCCGCGACCAACGCGAGTGTCGTTCATACCGTCGAATCCACAGATCAGATGGGAAATGTTGGCGAGCAAGTGACCCTGCAGAAGAGCTTATCGGCTGCCAACCTTAACCCAGGTGTGTATAGAATCCAGATTAAGGTGAACGACAACATTTCCAAGCAGACGGTCGACCCCACGGCCACGTTTGCCGTAGAGTGACGCGGGGAGCTTGGACGACCGCGAGGTGGTAGGTGATGCTCCGTAGGCTCGGGTTCGTGATGATCGCGTGTAGTTTGGCGCTTCCGCTGTGGTCGGCGGACCGTCCGGGTTCGATTTCCGGTTACGTACGCAGCGCCAGTGGTGTGCCTCAGATGGGCGCAGTCGTCGAAGTGCTGGGCGTGGCGGCTCAGGCAGTGCTGGTATTCTCAGACGAAAACGGATACTACTCCGCCGCTGGCCTCGTTCCCGGTGTCTACAACATCAGGGTTTCGGCAGCTTCTTTTCTTCCCACGTTTAAAGAAGGAGTAGGCCTCCGGCCCGGGGCTCGAGTTCTGGTCAACCTCACGCTTAACACGCTGTTTGAAGCCATTAAGATGGCGCCGGTAAGAGGTCCGGCGGAGGCGGATGATTGGAAATGGGTGCTGCGTTCGGTGTCCAACCGGCCCATTCTGCGCCTGATCGACGACCAGTCCGCCAAGTTGGGAGGCGGGGAACAAAAGAGTGACCACGATTTGAGAGGCAGCCTGTCATTGGTCGCCGGTTCCGCGGCGGAAGGTTTTGGCAGCGCTTCTGACTTTGGCACCGGCTTCTCGCTGGAGCGATCAATTTTCTCTTCCGACACAATTGGATTGCAGGGAAACATTGGATACGGCGGCGATTCTCCGGCCTCGGTCCTGCGCGCCTCCTTCAGCCACAAGATGGACAATGGCACCGAGCCTTCGTTTGCCTTGACCATGCGGAACCTGCCTGCGCCCGATCTTGGTTTGCACAGCAGTTCGTTCCAGGCTTTCTCACTGACCACAGCTGATAGCTTTGCGCTGGGCGACGTGGTCGAACTCCATTTTGGCAGCGAACTACAGTCTATTCAGTTCCTGGGTCATGTGACCGCGTTTCGGCCGTTTGGATCGGTGGATGTTCATCTCTCGCCGGACACGGTGGTGGAATACCGCTACGCCACGTCCGAACCCAATGATCGTCTGGACAAAGGCTTCGATACCGCACCCGCCGACTTGAGCGAGTCGGGACCTCGCATGAGTGTGTTGGGCTATGCTTCATCGTTGGAGCATCCGCATCATCATGAACTCTCGCTCTCTCACCGCATGGGCAAGACCAACCTGCAGGCGGCTGTTTTCTACGATCGCGTAGTCGACCCTGCTTTGACCGGCGTGGGCGAGTTCGCTACCGACAATGGTTCCGTGCTGCCCGATATTTATTCCGGAACTTTCACCTACCAGGGTAACGATCTCAAGACCGAAGGCGTCCGCTTCGTGGTGCAACGCAAGTTGACGAACGACATCACTGCGACCGTCGATTTTGAATACGGTGGCGTGCTCGACTTGGAAAAGCCGGGAGTTAATCTCGAAGATGCGCAACAATGGATCGGAACCCGGGACCGCCACAGCGTTGCCGGTAAGATCAGCGGTGTGATGCCGAAGACCAAGACCCGCTGGATCGCATCCTATCGCTGGATCGACCAACAGGCCCTCACGCCTGTGGATATGTTCAACACCTCAGCCGGACGCGCCGATCCTTATCTTAATTTGTTCTTTCGCCAGCCCATACCCGGAACTGGTTCTCTTCCTGGTCATTTCGAGGCGGTAATCGATCTGCGTAATCTGCTCGCCGAGGGTTACGTACCCGTGATCGGGCCGGACGGGCATACCGTGTACCTGGTGCAGTCGGCACGGGCGGTCCGCGGCGGACTCAACTTTACCTTCTAGTTCTCGTGTGGCGTTTGCTTAGGTTAGCGTTTCACATCCTTTTCGCTTGGCCCCTTTGAGACTTCGATACCGTGTGACCTTCGTCATCATGAGCTTGAAGTACGTTCATCTGAATTCTGCTGTGCTCTGAGAAACTGAAAGCAAGCCTCTCGAATCCAGTTACGGCTGCGGTTCTGCGTGTCGTGCTGCGTGTCGTGCTGCGTACGTCGGGCCCACGTTCTGTGCGGCCAGAAGTCCGCGAAAGGGGAAATCTTACCGGTGAGTGTTGGGACTAGTCCCGCTGTCGCGGCAGCGTCGTCATCGCCGACATTTTCGGAGATGTCGCCAAGGCGAGCGACTCGCAGCATGGGGTGGTACTTCGTCCTTTTTGTTGGTTCCGGTTTCTGCAGCATTCTTTACGAATTGATCTGGCTGCGGCTCGCCATGGCGCAGTTTGGTGTGACGACTGCGCTGGTCTCCATGGTTTTGTCGATGTTCATGGCCGGCCTGGGGCTGGGCTCGTGGGTCTCCGGTCGTCTCATCCGCAGGATGCGAGGTCACTCGAGGCTTTCTCCGTTGCGCATCTACGCTCTGCTCGAACTGTTCGTCGCCTGCTCTGCTATCGCGGTTCCGCTGGAGTTGCGCTGGGGCCGAAGTCTGCTGGAACAATTGGGAAACTGGCTGCCGTTGTCTTCATCCAGCTATTACCTCGCGGCGGGGATCGGGCTGGCATTCACGCTCGTGCCTTGGTGCGCATGTATGGGGGCGACCATACCGGTTGCGATGTTTGCCATCCGTACTGATCATGGCTTGAAGTCACAGCGCTCATTTAGCTTCCTCTATTTGGCTAACGTGCTCGGAGCCATTGCTGGCGCAACTCTACCTTTGTTGCTAATCGAGGTTTGGGGATTCAAAGCAACATTGCAGGCTGGGATGCTGGTAAACCTGACTCTTTTCGCCTCTGCTCTTGCGCTGAGCGTACAGCCTGCGGGAGTGCTGGGCGGCGATGTGCTGAACGTGGTTCCAAAAACGAGCCTCCCCGGTCAACCCGGCAAAGCAAGAATGGAATGTCTTGGGTTGCTGTTCGCCACGGGCATGAGCAGCATGGGAATGGAAGTGGTCTGGACCCGGCAATTCACACCGTACCTCGGAACGTTTGTCTACTCTTTTGCCCTGATCCTGGCCCTCTACCTAGGCGCCACTTTTCTGGGCTCGAGCATTTATCGCGTCTGGAGCCGGCGGCGTAGCCGGGAAGACGGCCTCGTCTGGTTCGCCATCTGGCTGGTTGCGCTGTTCCCCTTGTTCGCCGCGGACCCCGAGACAGGGCTTTCAAACTTCGTCCGCGTCTTGAGCATTGTGCCTTTCAGCGGCCTGATGGGCTTCGTGACTCCCATGCTGGTTGACCGCTGGTCGGAAGGCGACCCGGACCGAGCCGGAGGTGGTTATGCTGTCAACATCACAGGATGCATTTTGGGTCCACTTTTGGCTGGTTTCGTGCTGCTGCCTTTGATGGGGGAGCACCGGGCGTTGCAGGTACTGGCGGCTCCCTGGCTGGTGGTGGGCCTTATTTCGATGTCGCGTGCGGGGTCATCGCGCGCCTGTGAGTCCCTGAGTTGGCGCGTCGTATGTTATGTCCTCTGTCTCGCGGCCGTGGTCGTGATCTTTGACACTCACAGCTTCGAGCAGCAATATCCGCGGGGGCATGTGCTGCGCGATAGCACGGCAACCGTATTGGCCGAGGGCGAGGGCATGGACAAACGGCTCTTCGTGAATGGCGTCAGCATTACTTTTCTGACGCCGGCCACGAAGATGATGTCGGCGTTACCGTTAGCCTTGCTCGATCATTCGCCACAAAACGCGTTGGTGGTGTGCTTCGGCATGGGAACCACGCATCGCTCGATGCTTTCATGGGGCATTGATTCAACCGCGGTAGAGCTGGATCCCAGTGTTCCGTCGCTATTCTGGTTTTTTCACGACGACGGCAATGAACTGCTACGCTCCCCGCGATCGCACGTTGTGATCGATGATGGCCGTCGTTTTCTGGAGCGAACCGCTGGGCAGTATGACGTGATTGCCATTGACCCTCCACCCCCGACTCAGGCAGCCGCTTCCAGCCTGCTCTATTCGCGGGAATTCTACTCCACCGTCAAGCAGCGGCTGCGGGCTCACGGAATCTTCCAGCAATGGGTCGCCGACGATGGTGACATTGCCGCTCAGGCCGCGATGGCGCGGTCTCTAAAAGAGTCATTTCTCTACGTTCGCGCCTTTGCTTCGGTTCCGAAATACGGTTACCACCTTATTGCCAGTGACTATCCGATTCCCAATCGCAGTGCTGCTGAGCTGGCCCAGCGCCTGCCTGCGGCTGCGGCCGCCGACCTGGTGGAGTGGGGCCCTTACTCCACCCCCGAACAGCAATTTACTGAAGTTCTCAAACAGGAAGTCGCGCTTGACGAGATGATCGCAAAAGCTCCCAGCGTCCCCGCTTTGCGCGATGACCAGCCGGTCAATGAATATTACTTGCTGCGCCAGTTGCACTTGTTGCCTTATTAAGGTTGTCGGCAGGCCCATTCTCATCCGCTTCCAGCGCAAAAGCAAAAGCCGCAGCTTGCTGCGGCTTTGTCTCCAAACCGGAAGGCTCGACGCCAGCCTAGTTGTGCTTGTCTTTATAAATGCTCTTGCTGACATGGTTCTGCTGGCGGTTGATCTTGTTCTGTTCCGCCTTGGTCAGGTGGCCATTGTTCTTCGCCATATCCCTTTTTTCCTCGTTCTGGATATGGTTTTCCCGGTTTTCTAGGTTGGCAGTTTCCTTCGGACTCAGCGAGCCGTTCTTGACACCGTTCGCAATTCTTTGCTGCTGATTCTCTTCGCGGCCATTTACTTGGTTCACGCGGGGATGACCAGGATCATCCACTCCCGGGCCGGCGCCTGTAGTCGTGTTGTTTGCGGTTTGAGCAGCCGATACTCCGACAAACAACATCCCGGCTGCCAGGACTAACAGAGATTTGGTGAATTTGTTTCCCATGCTGGCTTAAACCCCCGCCAGAAAGGATAGTTGCAGAGTCTCGGGGGAGATAGGTTACGAAAGTACCAGTGAGTTCTCGGAGGGAAGTGGAACTCCAAACCTGTCTGGGGCGCCCCCTAGACCCCTTTTTACAACTCGCTAACTTGCTCCTGCCCCACGCGTCTATTCCATGAGAAGAAAGGACGCAGGCCGTTGACGGGCCATGGGTTGCGCTCATTCACACGGTCCGAGGAGCGGGACGATGTCGCTGACTGCGGTGCTGGTTCCATGTAGAATCGGATTGGCCTACACTTGGCGTCCTATGCGCATGGTGCTCGACATTTTGGGGCAGATCTTCCGCACCCTGTGGTCCCACAAGCTGCGCTCGTTTCTGACCATGTTTGGCATCGCTTGGGGAGTGGGATCGCTGCTCCTGCTGGTTGGTCTGGGCGAGGGCTTCCGGTCCGGTAACAAGCGCGGCATGAACGAATATGGAGAGAACATTATCTTCCTGTTTCCGGGGAGGGCGCCGGCGGTAGCCGGGAGCATGAATTCGGCGCGGTTCTACCGGCTGACGTACCAGGACTATGCCGACATCCGCCGCGAAGCGCCGCACGTGCTGGCGGCTTCTCCGGTGCTTGTCAGCAGCGATGTTCGGGCGGTCAGCGAGTTCGCCAGTGCCAACGGAGAAATCACCGGCATCGAGCCGCAATACAAAGGAATCCGTTACCTTCCGATGAAGCAGGGACGCTGGCTTAACGGGCTGGATGAAATTCAACGGCGGAATGTGATCGTGCTCGGGGACGAGATGACCAAGAACCTGTTCCCCGGCCGGCCCGCGGTAGGCGCGACGATTCTGCTCAACGGAATCAGCTTCGAGGTGGTCGGCACCATCGAAAGAGTGGGGCGGGGCGACGATAACTCCACCAACATGCGCGGCTACATTCCTTACCAGACCATGAGCACGTATTTCCGCCTCAAGGGAGAATCCGAGCAGAACGCCATTTCCTTTATCAACTTTCAACCGGTCACCGCGGAAGACCATTTGTCGGCCGTCGAGGAGACACACAAGGTGGTCGCTCGTAATCACGGGTTCGATTATCGCGATGAAGATGCTTTTGAGGGCTGGGACACGGTAAAGCAGGCCGAAATGATGGGCACGATTTTCGACGCCATGAACATGTTTCTGGGAACCGTCGGGATGGTGACGCTGGCGCTGGGCGCGATCGGGGTCATCAATATCATGCTGGTTTCGGTTTCTGAACGCACCCGGGAGATCGGCTTGCGCAAAGCCTTGGGCGCCACCAACCGCAGCATCCTGTTCCAGTTCTTTCTGGAAGGAGTGCTGCTTACTTTGCTGAGCGGCCTCATCGGCCTGGTGCTGGCAGGCGGATTCATGGCAGTGCTGGGAACGGTGAACGGACCCGCAGGATTTGATCCGCCTCGATTAGTGCCCTCCACCGCCACGCTGGCAATTGTTTGCCTTACCTTGGCCGGCGTGGTAGCCGGACTCTACCCTGCGCGTAAAGCAGCTCGCCTACAGCCTGTAGAAGCGTTGCGACAGGAATAACCGATGTTACGGGATCTGCTCCACGAGGCCTATGGCGCCATGCAGCACAACCGCCGCCGCACTGCCCTCACCATGCTGGGAATGGCTTGGGGCATCGCTACCGTGGTCATGCTGCTCGCCTACGGCAACGGCTTCGGACAAGCTTGCGCCAACATCTTTGCTAACTTCGGTACCAAGCTGATGATCCTGGTGCCTGGGCGCTCCTCCATGCAGGTGGGAGGACAGAAGGCGGGAGCCCAGCTTCGGCTTACCCTTGATGACGTGGACCTGCTGGTGGCCGATGTTCCGCAGATCATGCATATCACGCCGGAAGTCGGCAAAGATGCCAACATCCAATACGAAACTCGTACCTTCACCTACAACGTGACCGGCAACTATCCCAATGTGCTTTCGATCCGCGCCCTCACTGTGGGTCAGGGTCGCTTCTACAATCTCCAGGACGAGATGCAGCGGGCGCACGTGGTGGTGCTGGGTTCCGAGTCTAAGGAGAAACTCTTTTCGGGCAGGAACGCGCTTCATGAGCGCGTGCGCATTGATGGAGAGAGCTTCGAAGTGATTGGTGTGCTGGCGCCCAAAATGCAGGCGGGTAACAACGACATCAACCGTGTGAACTTCGTGCCCTTCACCACCATGAGCGACCTGAAGGACACGCACTATCTCGATTCGGTGTGGTTCAATTACGAAACCACGGAGTATTTGAGGCTGGAGCAGGCGGTGCGTTCAGTGCTGGGCATGCAGCACCAGTTCGATCCCGCCGACCGGCGGGCGCTTGTCGTATTCAACCTGATGGAGCAGGTGAAACAGTTTGAAATCATTGCGCTGGGTTTGAAAATCCTGCTGGGTTTCATCGGCACCCTGACCTTGGGAATCGGTGGCGTGGGGCTAATGAACATTATGTTGGTATCGGTGACGCAGCGCACGCGGGAAATAGGCATGGAAAAATCTCTGGGTGCGCGCAGCCGCGATATCTTTCTGCAATTCCTGGCGGAGGCTTTGACCATCAGCTTCGCGGGCGGCCTGTTGGGCATCATCCTGGCCTATGTCGTCTCCCTTTCTGTGGGTCGGCTGACGCTGTACAGTGCCATGGCACAACACGCTGAAGCGGGAGATATCCGGCTGGTGCTCGACCCCCTAACGCTGCTGGTCTCGACGTTGATTCTCGCCGTTGTGGGACTGGTCAGCGGAATGTTGCCCGCGATCCGGGCTTCGCGGCTGGATCCGATTGAGGCGTTGCGCTATGAGTAAGCCTTCTACTTTGTCTGCAACACAATGTCGAAGCTGATTTCGACCACGTCTTTCACTTTCAAAGTGCCACCGAACACGCTGATGGGAGTAATTCCGAAATCTGTCTGCTTGATGTCTACCGATCCGGTATAGTGTCCATCTCGCGGCGAAACCGGAAACGTGAGCGAAGCAGAGGCCGCATGGGGTGTCTAGTTGATTGCTTGGACCCCCGGTCCGCGCAAACCGGGATGCCAGAGCCCACTGAAAGCCACCTGGCGCGCAAAACTATTAGCGATTCTCATCTCGCTACACCTTGGTCACAGGAAACCGCTTTCACACTTGCTTTGTGACAACCGTGCGCTACAATTTCCGGTTAGTTCCGCCAAAGCATTAGGAGAATCACGTTTCTATCGGTGGGATGAAGCACTTGCAAGGAAAAACCGAACGCAAGCGAGAGTGGAGCCTATCTTTATGAAGCAGGGACTGAGGAGAACGATCATGAGATCAACGCTGGTTCTGGTTGCGATGCTGGTAACGGTAACTGCGGTGTTCGCCCAAACGTTCCGTGGAACCGTTCTGGGTACGGTGACCGACCAAAGTGGCGCCGTGATTTCGGGCGCGAAGGTGGCGGTGAAAAATGCCAACACCGGTTTGGAGCGCACCACGCAGACCAGCGCCGACGGCAGTTATGCCGTTCCAGAATTGCCCATTGGCAGCTACACCGTGACCATTTCCCAGACCGGGTTTCAAACTTCCTCCGTTACTGCCGTCGCGGTTGACGTAGCCCAAGAGCGCCGCGTTGACATGACCCTCAAGCCCGGACAAGTATCGCAACAAGTAGAAGTTTCGGCTGAGACGCTGCCGATGGTCGAAACCACCAGCAATACGTTGGGTGGCGTGCTCACTCAGGAAACCATGAAGGACCTGGCCATTAACGGGCGTGACTATACCAAGCTGATCTTCTTGACTCCGGGTGTTACCGGGTCTCCCGACCAGATCACCGACTCTCCCGGTTCGTTCGGCGAGTTCAGCATGAACGGCGCCCGCGGCCGGTCCAACAACTACCTGCTCGATGGAACCGACATGAACGACGGCTACCGCAACGATCCGGCCATCAATCAGGCCGGCGTGTTCGGAACTCCGTCAGCGATTTTGCCGATCGATGCTATCTCCGATATGAACGTGCTTTCCAACTTCATGCCGGAGTACGGACGCAACGGCGGGGCTATCGTAAACATTGTGACCAAGAGCGGAACCAACGCGCTGCATGGTGGGTTCTTCGAGTATTTCCGCAATGATGCTCTGGACGCGAGGAACTATTTCGATCCTAACTCCTCTCCTAAAGCGCCTTTTCACAACAACCAATTTGGCGGTTCGCTGGGCGGGCCCATCATTAAGGACCGCACCTTCTTCTACGTGGATTACGAAGGCCAGCGCGAAAACGTGGGAGTGGTTTCGCTGGCTTGCGTGCCCACGCTGACCCAGATTTCCCAGGCGACGACGAACGTATTGAACGCCGGCGGTAAGGTGAGCTCAGTGGGTTCGTCGATCTTGAACTTCTTCCCGCACAATACCGCCAACTACATTCCCGGGGCAACATCGACGGACGCGGGTTGCTTCAATGCCAGCGGGAACTTCGCGCCGGACTATACCGCGATCGCTCCCTCGTTCAATAACCTGAGCAGCTTCATCGCCAAGATCGATCACAGTTTCAACCAAAATAACAACCTCAGTGGCCGCTACTTCTTCGGTGACAGCACCCAGCAGTTCCCGCTGGCTCTGAACGCATCTGGCGGCCAACTCCCCGGCTTCGATACTGTGACTCCGACCCGCGTGCAGTTGGTGTCGATTTCCTATGTCAAGGTGATCTCGCCGACCAAAGTGAATGAAATTCGCTATGGCTGGAATCGATTCGCGGAGGGATTTTTCCCGGAAGACAAGAGTTTCAATCCCAGTTCCATCGGGTTCTGCAATGTTCCAACCACCTTCGGCACCTGCAACTCTCAGGGTCTTCCCATCATTCTTCTCGCGCCTACGCCGACCGGAGGGTCAGGGTTCTTTTCGCAGATCGGCGCTACTTCCGGCGATCCCCGGCAACGGGTGGATACTAATAACCAGGTGATCGAGAACTTTTCATGGAAGGTTAATAAGCACGACTTCAAGTTCGGGGCAGAGTATCACCGCACCAGTATTGAGCAGAGTTTTGACAAGTACTCTCGCGGAAGGATCCGCTTTACCGACTTGGAAAGCTTGCTGGAGATGGCTCCCCAGGAGTCGAATTTCGGGCTCTTCGACTACTCCGGCTATACCCGGCGCCACACCAGCCAAAACGGTATCGGGTTTTACGCTCAGGATGCCTTCCGGATCACGCAACGGATTACTCTGAACTACGGCTTGCGCTGGGATTATTACGCGCCGGTTAAAGAGAAGAACAACCTGTTCTCCGACTTCATTCCGACTTCAGCCACTACGGGCAACCTGGAGCGAGTTGGCCCCGGAGGTCTGTCGAACGTTTACCAGCCCGACTACAAGAATTTTTCGCCAAGAGTAGCAATCGCCTGGGACGTTTTCGGAACCGGCAAGACAGTGGTTCGCTCCGGCTACGGACTCTTTTTCGATGCATTCTCGCAGGATATGCTCCTCGGCCACTTACCCTATCCAACGTTTTACGCGCCCGGGCCGGCCTATAACAACATCGGACCCGATCCAGTTCAAATGGCGAACGCTAACGGGGTCGCATTCGGACCCAACGGTGATGCGGCGAGGAACGGAGTCTACATTCCTAATACACCCATCTACGGGACCCCGGGCTGCACCGTGGAATGCGACACTTTTTCCTTTGACCAGCATATAAAGACGCCCTACATCGAGAATTACAATCTGAACATTCAGCAGCAGTTCTCACGAAACGTGGCGCTACAGGTTGGGTATGTGGGATCGCAAGGGCATCGCTTGTTCCGCTTCTTTGACCTCAATCAGCCGAGCCAGGCGGCCATTAATGCGGCCGATTGTCCGCAGGGCCTCGCCACCTGCGCCACCACCGGCGCCATCCAGGACTTTGGCGTGCCGCGACCGTACGGGGTTCCCGCCCCCGGTTTTAACACCGCCGCGGGCTCAACTTATGTCTTTCAGGAGAACTCCACCGGCAAATCGAACTACAACTCGCTACAGGCCAGCTTGCGGGTCAACAACTACCACGGATTCATGTCCATCGTGAACTACGTGTGGTCGAGGTCCCTGGATAATTCCAGCGACGGCGAAGACTTTGTGGTCAATGCGGCTCAGCCTCAGGATAGCCACAGTCCGCAGCTCGAGTATGGACCGTCTAACTTCAATGTCCCGAACCGGTTTGTTTGGGTAGCTGGCTACGTACTACCCAATCAGAGCGGCGGATGGTCACGTTTGAGGAATGGCTGGGGCGTGGATAGCACAACGACCCTGCAAAGCGGCCAGCCCTTCACGCTCAACTACAATGCCGAGGACGACTACAGCGGTGGCGGTGATGCCTACGACCGGCCGGATGTGGTCGGGCCGATCATCTATAACAAGCGCAATCCCGCAAACTACCTCGTACTGAGTTCATTCTCCATGCCCTGCATCGAAGCCGCAGGCAAGTTCTCTGGAGGCGCCGCGGATTGTGTTCCGGGCACGCGACATTATGGAAACCTGGGCAGGAACTCGCTGGTCGGTCCGACCTACAAGCAATGGGACCTGGCTATCTACAAGAACACGCCCATCACCGAGCGCGTGTCGGTGCAGTTGCGCGCCGATTTCTTCAACATCCTGAACCATCCCAACTTCGCCAACCCGGTACTGCCGGCGTTTATCGCTGACCCGGCTGCCAACATTAACAAGGCATGCACCTGCGGGTTTGTGCAAGGACCGAACAACCGCGAAGTCGGAAACGGCGGCTATCAGATTACGGCCACCGGCGACGTGGGCGTCGGCAACCCCTTCCTGGGTGGCGGTGCGCCCCGCGGTATTCAGTTGGCGGCGAAGTTTACGTTCTGACGAGCGAGATGTCTTCCAAGCTCCTCCTGGACAATCGGGAGGAGCTTTTCTTTTGATCGTGTGGCGAAGGAAGACGCTACTGCTGCTGCACTTCGCCGAGTGGGATGATCCTGGTCGCCGCGCGGAACTTCTTGTAGTTGCTGTCGGCCACATCGACTTCTACGTTGAAGTTCTTCAATAGCGCCACTCGTACGTCGATCTTGACGGCCACGTGCTGCTGCAGCCACACCTCGTCGTTCACACGGACGTTCTCTACCACCACGCGTGAGCCTTTGTGGAGGCGGGCCAGAAACAGACCGTAGGAGATGGTGTCAATAAACAACACATCGAGTTTCTTCATCTGCCGGTCGTCTTTGTCAATCCACACGCGGCCGCGGGCTTTTGACAGAAACTTGGCTTCTTTCATGTGGGGCTGGTATCCCGGCCTGGGATCGCAGTCGATCACATAGTTGTCGCGCCCGTCGAGCGACTCGATGCCGGCAAGCTTGAAGTTATAAGCGTCGGCAATCTCCTTCACGAACTGACGGCCCTGCTCCCTTTCTTTCTCTTCTTTCTCCAGACGCTTCCTGCGGTCGTCGTCCGACTCGTTCTTGCGCTTGTCGATGAGCTTCTGGATCTTCTCGTCTTCCTTCCTGGCGTCTTTTTCGGACAATGGTTTGTCATCCTTACCGGTCAGCTTCTGCACCTGCTCGCCGTAGATTTCCATCACGTCATACGTCTTTACTTCAGTGGACTTCACCTGTCCCCTGCCGTCGAGCCGCCGCTCCTCTACGCGCTCCACGTAGGTGTAGTTGCGTTGCTTCTTGTCGTTTTCAAGGTCGTTGTCAGCGGACTGGCGAATCAAGTCGCGGATCTGGTCTTCGGAGAGAGTGACCGGCGAGAGATCTTTGGGGCGAGACGAAGCCGGGTGTGGCGGAGCCGGTTCCTGGCCGAGAACAGCGCCAGACAACATAAGACAAAGCGCGAAGCAGAACAAACGCATGTGCATGATTACGTTTATAGAACACGCCGGGTTCCACGGAGTTGCCCCGGAGCCCGTGCAGGCTATGGTTTGGGCTTTTCCGCACGCCCCACGCAGCCCGCCCGGAACGAACGGTCGTCGAGGCGATGCAGCTTCTTAATCATGGCAGGCGTGAGCAGGCGGTGATGGCCGATGGTGAACAGATACTCAGCTACATACCACAGATCTTCTTCCGAAGTCAGCCAGCCGCGCGGATCGAAGCGGGCCATGTTTACTGGCCGGGAGAAGGTTCGCAGGGTGCGCTCGCCGCGCAGGTTGAAGTATACGTCAAAATAACTCAGTGCCAGTTCCCGTAGAGAGCGATAGACGGGTTCACGATAGCGGCATCCGGTGTAGTTGGATTTGGCCAGCGAGCCCCAGTGGCCGTTGACGCGGTAAATGGCGATGACGTGGTCGGTGTCATGGTCGGCTTCGAGATCGAGAATCAGCGGGGGATAGCCGTTCGCCCGTAACGCTGCCGCGGCAAACAGGGCGCCCTCGAAGCAGTGGGAAGTATTTTCCCGCAGCACACGGCGGGGCGACCACGCCGTATCAGCCAAGTGATATGGCATATCGTCGAGCGAGCGTTGGATGCCGTGGGGATCTTTCAGGCTGCGAAGTTTACGGAGTTCGGCGGGGGTGAGGCTATCAACGGGGTTCAGCATTTCTGAGGCCAGTTTAGTCGAAGACGGCCCGAACAGCGTTAACCACAGAGGACACAGAGATCACGGAAAAGCCTCGCCGTCCAGTTCATGTTTTCTTTGACTTGAGGCCGCCTCTACCGCCGCCGCGGATGGCGTCGATCGCGATCGGCCCGGCGCCAAAAAGAATCAGGGCAAACGCCACGGTGGCGAGGGTCAGGGGGAACTCGTATCCGCCCTTGGCGAACATGCCGTTCTTCCAGTGAATCTTCCAGATGGCGACCGCCATGTCGATCACGACGGCGATGGAGACAAAGCGAGTCAAGAAACCCGCGACGAGCAGTATTCCGCCGAAGAACTCGGTAAACGCGGAGCAATAGCCCAGCCACGATGGTAGTCCCATGCTGCCGATGTGCTGCACAAATGGCCCGAGGCCGCCATGGAAGACCTTTCCGTACCCATGGTCGATCATGATGGCCCCTAGAATCAGCCGCAGAGCTAAGAGCGCGAGTGGTTGTAGACGATCGAGAACTCGCAAGAACCCCTCCGAAGGGAATGAACAGGTTAGCAGATTTTGGCCGCCAAAACCTCCGGGTGCGCTGTTTTCATTGACAGGCGCCCGGAATCGAGGTAGCGTCGAAGGCAATTTAGTTCGATCCGCTCAGCCTACCTGAGGGGGACTAGGCGAAGCCGGTGCCGTTCTCGCAGTTTTCTCTGTGGCCTGGATGGGGGCCGCACTCAGCTCGGTAATCTCGGTTCGGAATACTTTGGGGGGAGTAGGGGTATGAGCACTCGCGTCTCAACCGTGGCGCTGCTGTTGCTTGCAGTGATGGTGATGGGAGCTGTTTCGCCGCGCGGGGCGCAAACGGCTCAAGCTCAGGGCCAGAGCCAGGCTGCCACAGGCTCGGGTGCGCCGCCGCGGTCGAATCCGCTGAGGGTGGCCTTGCTGAGGTGGTACCCGGCAAACCTGTACACGGGTTTTCACGTGGGCAAGACGCAGAACAGCAACCCCTATGGACTCGCCTTCGATGGGGAGAACATCTGGAGCGCTAACAGCGAGGGCACAGTGACCAAGCTAAGGGCCAGTGATGGCACGAACCTTGGCACATTTCCCGCGGGCAATGGCCCTACAGGCATCGCTTATGATGGCGCGGACATGTGGGTGACGAACTACTACGACGGCACCGTGAGCAAGATTCGCGCCAGCGACGGCAAAACCTTGGGAACGTTCCCGTTGGGGAGTTATCCGTTCTGGATGGCGTTCGACGGCTCGGACATGTGGATCACAAATGGGCCGGGAATATCGAAAATACGGACGATAGATGGCAAGAACTTGGGCACGTTCCCTATTAGCGGCGGAGGTTTCGCTGCCGCCTTCGACGGCACCTATATATGGGTCACCAGCGGCCCAAACATCGTCGTGCGACTCAAACAGGACGGCTCCAACGCCGGGACGTTCCAGGTTGGCGCACTTCCCTATGGCATCGCCTTCGATGGTGCAAATATCTGCACAGCGAACGACGGCGACGGGACAGTAACCAAGCTGCGCGCCAGCGACGGCGCGACGTTGGGCACCTTCTTTGTGGGTGCGTCCCCTTACGGCATCGCTTTTGATGGCAAAGACATTTGGGTGTCGACCACCATTTCGTTAGTCCGAGTCCGTGCTAGCGATGGCATCGTGCTTAACACCTACAACGCAAACGGCGGATCCACCGGTGTTGCTTTTGACGGAGCCGACATCTGGGTCGCCATGGGCGCCGGAAGTGACGTTCGAAAATTCTAGTTAGTACCAGCAGTCAGCAGTTGGTAGATCCAGAAACCTCAATCAAGGAGAAGCGCCATGTCTTCGTCTCGGCTCCCCATCATCCTTGTAGGGCTGTTTGCTATGTCCTGCTATGGCCAGACAAATGTACCCACCTCGCACAACGACAACTGGCGGACCGGCCAGAACACCAGTGAGACTCACCTGAAGACAAGCAGCTTTGCAAAACAACGGTTTTGGGCTGCTCTGCAGAATTTCCCTGCCGTCAAGCCCGCAGCAGGAACAAATCTACGCTCAATGTCTGTCGGACATGAAGCTGGAGCGAATTGCCGCCCTTCCTTAGTCTTAGTTTCTCTGCTGAAGTCTTTTCGGGCGTTTCCCGCTCGTCCCGCGACCTTCGTACCGTCTGTAGTACTTTAGTTACGATTCTGGCATGCGGCCCTGATCCCGTAGTCAAACGACGCAAGCTGTAGGGGCTAAACAAGCAGCCATCACAACCTATAGATACGTCCTGCAACTCCATTCTGGTTACTTTCCAGAAAACAGGCATAAAACCCAACAAAGCCCGGAGACCTGAGGAGATTTCCCGTTGATATATGCTCAGCACACCTGAATTCACTCGTAGGCATTTTATTCGAGGAATTCTCTCTCCCAATTCTGCTCGTAGGCATGAAGGACAAGCCGTAAACGGGCTTCAGGTCTGTGGACAAGGGAACGAAACTATGGCCGACTCGCGCGAAGTCATGAACGTTCGCCAGGCGTCACAGTACCTGGGAGTGAGTCCGGACACGCTGTACAAGTACGTCGGGGAACAAAAGATCCCCGCCTTCAAATTGGGAAACCGCTGGCGCTTCAAGAAGTCGAGGCTGGACCAGTGGATGGAAGAGAAGTCCACCCAAATGGAGGCAAGAGGCAAGAAGAAAACGAAGGTGGCTGCCAAAGCTGCCGGACAAACGTAAAGGCGGGCACATGTTTGGATTCGGATCGAAGGCGATAGTTGGTCTGGATGTGGGCTCCTCGAGCATCAAGGCGGTGGAGCTGCGGAAGGGACGCAACGGTCTGGAAGTAGTGCATCTGGGAGTGGAACCGCTGGGGCCAGATATCGTGGTGGATTCCATGATCGTGGACTCGGGCACGGTTTCGAGCGCGATCTCGAAGCTATTTACGGAGAACCAGATCAAGACCAAAGCCGTGGCTACCGCGGTCAGCGGACACTCGGTGATTGTGAAGAAGATCTCGCTGCCCTCGATGAGCGACCAGGAACTGGCGGAGACCATCCAGAAGGAAGCGGCGCAGCATATTCCCTTCGACCTGGCGGACGTGAACCTCGACTACCAGATTCTTTCCGAAGACGCCGGCAACCCGCAAATGGACGTATTGCTGGTGGCGGTCAAGAAGGACAAGATCCTCAACTACACCAACGTACTCTCGATGGCGGGCAAGACTCCGGCTATTGTGGACATCGATGCCCTGGCCTTACAGAATTGTTATGAGTACAACTATGAGCCCGCGCCGGGTCAGGTGGTGGCACTCTTGAACCTGGGCGCGAGCGTGATGAATATCAACATCGTAAAAGGCACGACCCCGTTGTTCCCGCGCGATGTCAGCGTGGGCGGGCACCAGTACACGGATTCACTGCAGAAGGAACTTGACCTGAGTTTCGACGATGCCGAGAACCTGAAGCTGGGCAACAAGGTGGGGACGGTCAGCGAAGATGCGAAGACGCCGATCCTGCAGCAGGTGACCGAGATCATCGTGCTGGAAATTCAGAAGACGTTCGACTTCTTCCGCGCCAGCGCGGCGGGTGAGCACATCGAGAAGATTTATCTGGCGGGAGGTTCTTCGCGGGTTCCGGGGCTGATCGAGGCCCTGCGCCAGGAGTTCTCTTTGCCGGTGGAGATATTCAATCCATTCCAGAAGATCGCGCCTCCGGCGGAAGGGCCAGGAGTGGAACTGATCGAGAAGAACGCCGGCCAGTTGGCGGTCGCGGTGGGTTTGGCGTTAAGGAGTTTTGAAAACCTATGATCCGAATCAACCTGCTGGGAACACCGAAAGCGAAAGGTAAGCGGGCGGCGGCATCGGCCGTGGCGGTGCTCGAATCCGGCGATAGCGGTTCACCGCAGCTCAAGGTTGCCATCGCACTGATGCTGGCCGTGGGGTTCAACGGTTGGACCTGGCACCACCTGGACAAGGAGGCGACAACCATCGCCAAGAACATGCAGGTGGCGGAGCAGAAGAACCGCGAACTGGCCGAGGTCAAAGCCAAGTATCTGGAGCGGCAGCGCCAGGCGGACAATTACAAGCGCCGGGTCGATGTGATTGACCAGTTGCGTGCCAATCAGGCTGGTCCGGTTGAGTTGTTGAACACCATCGGTGACACCATCAACAACACCGAAGCGGTTTGGCTCAACACCATGAAGGACCAGGGTAACAGCGTAGACATCGAAGGCATGGCGCTCAGCACCGATGCAGTGGCCTCGTTGATCGAGAACCTGCAGAAGACCGGGCACTTCAGGAACATCGAGATTAAAGAGACCTATCAGGACGATACCTACAAAGAGATGCAGGCATTTCAGTTCACTCTGACCTGCGAAAAGGCAAAGTCCTAAGAGGGCGGGAGACTATGGGGAACTTCGGCGAATTATCGGGGATCAAGCAGTGGGCAGCCCTGATGCTGGTGGCGGCTCTGCTGAGCGTCGGACTGCATTACACGCTGTTCAAGTCCAAGCGCGAAGCCAATGACCAGGCGCAACAAAGCCTGCAGACCAAGCTGCGCGAGAACGCGGAACTGGAATCCTACCGGCCCAAGCTCAAGGACATGGACCGGCAAGTGGCCAATCTCAAACAGCAACTGGAGATTGAGCGCCGCATCGTGCCGGATGACAAGGAAGTCGACAACTTTATCAAGGCTCTGGACGCCGAGGCGCTGAAGACGGGGATCGAAATCCGCCGCTACACGGCGCGTCCGGTCGCCAGCCGCGAGTTCTACACCGAGGTGCCCTTCGATCTGGAAATCGACGGGCCGTATTACTCGGTACTCAACTTCTTTGACCGGGTGGGTAAGCTGGAGCGCATCGTGAACATCTCCAACGTGCTGATCGCGACCGTGAAGAAACCCAACGAGGCCAAGGCCAAGCACACCTATCAGTACGCTCCGAACGAGAGCATTGTGGCCACTTGCCAGGCGTCAACATTTTTCAGTCATGACATAACGCCGCCCGCGAGCACGCCGGCCAGGGCCAAGGGGGCCTTATGAAACTGACCACTGCAATCCTGATGTTAGGACTGAGTCTGGGCACTGCCCGGGCCCAGAACCCGGACGTTATCGATAACACCCGCAACACTCTGCAGAACGTGCAGAAGAAACAGACCATTGACCAGAATGCTGCTTTAGCGGCTTCCGGGCAGGGGCAGAGCGGCGCTTCCGGCCCTTCGCACTCTTCTACTGCCGTCGCCTTACCGGCGAAGTCAGCTCAGAGCAAGGCTGCGGCGGTAGCGGTGGTTCCGGTCAACCGTCCCAAGACCGCGGCTACGAAAGGCAAGAAGAAATCGACCGCGATCGCGGTGAAAGCGCCGGCCGAGACCCAGCAAAAAGTTGCGGTGGAAGACAAGAAGGTTCCGGTCGAACCCAAGAAGGAAGAGACCAAGAGCTACAGCGCGAACGGACGGCGAGATCCCTTTATCAGTCCGGTGATCAGCCGCACCATGACCGGCTCGGGGTGCAGCACCGGCAAACGCTGCCTGGCCATCGACCAGATCAATCTGCAAGGAATCGTGAAGTCAGAGTCGGGCATGATTGCGGTGGTGGTCAATGCGCTGAACAAGGCATATTTCCTGCACGAAAATGATCCTGTATTCAACGGATATGTGGTGAAGATCACGGGCGACTCGATCATCTTCAAAGAAACCATCCAGGACAAGATGGGCAAGCCGTTCGAGCGGGAAGTTACCAAGAGGATTTCGACCCCGGCAGTGTAATTACAGCGGGGGCGTCCGCGGAAGCGGGCGCAAGAGAATTTAGGAAGAGATCACGAGGCGAGCCAAGCGGCGAGCCTGTGGGGGGATAGGGAAATGCGAAAGCAACTGCTGGTTGTTCTGTTACCACTGCTGGTCCTGAGCGCGATCGGGGAAACCCCAAGCGCCGACACCACGAAACGCGCCACCCTGCAAAGGGTGGACGTGATCCGCGGCAACGACGGGATCAGTGTGGAGATAACCTCCCGCGGGCAAATCACGCCCACGGTCAGCACGCTGGAATCGCCGACTCGGGTAGTGGTGAGTCTGCCTAATACCGTGGCGGCCACCGCGCAGAACCATTTGAGCGTGGACAGCAACGGCGTGAAGGGCGTGCGCATTGGTACGGACGGCCGTACGCCTCCCACCACCAGCGTCGTGATCGACCTGCTCAATGCCTGCAGCTATGAATTGCTGCCTGGCAGTGACGGCAAGGTCATCGTCAAGTTGCACCCGGCGGCGAGTTCAGCGAAAGCGGACAAGCCGGTTGCGGCGCCGCATGCGGTGATCGCGCCGGTGTCCATGCATCGGACGGCTTTGACCACGCCGGCAGCCACCGCACCAGTTGCGGTCAGCACGCCTGCGCCCGTCCTCGTCCAGAAGCCAGCTCAGCCAGCCGCCTCCGCACAGGATTTTGTGTTCGTGGAGCCGACTTACCAGGCCAAGCCGGCAAGCCAAGGCAGCGAGTCTGCGGTAGCAGCGCAGCCGGCCAAAGTGGTTGAAGCGGCGGCAAAGTTCGTAGACAAGCCGGAAGGCAGCTTGCTGCCCGCGCCCAGCGCCGCCATGCAGCAAACTTCGCAGGCGCCGAATACCACCACCATGCAACCTGCGGTGAACCTGGCGGCGGAGCAGAAGATTCAGTCGACACAGATCGTGTCAGCTCCGGAGCCGAAGTATACCGGTGAACCGATCTCGGTCAACTTGAAAGATGTAGACCTGAAAGATTTCTTCCGCCTGATCCACGAGATCAGCGGGCTGAACGTGGTGTTGGATCCCAATGTGAAGGGGTCTTTGACCATCGTGCTGGACGATGTGCCGTGGGACCAGGCGCTCGACATCGTTCTCAAGAACAACGATCTGGCGCGCCAGCTGGATGGCAACGTCCTGAGGATCGCCACCGTGGACACGCTGCGTCATGAGGCCGAATCCCGTCGCGCCCAGCATGACGCGGAAGCGCTGGCAGTCGACAAGATTACCTTTACGCGGTTCCTCAGCTACGCCCACGCCAAGGACCTGGTAATTACCTGCAAGAAGTTTATTTCTTCGCGCGGCGATGTGATTGCCGACGAACGGACCAATGCCATCATCGTGACCGACGTTCCCTCCGTGGTTCCGGCGATCGATAAACTGCTCACTCAGCTGGATCGCAAGACACAGCAGGTGGAAATCGAAGCCCGTGTGGTGGCCGCCACGCGAAGCTTTGCGCGCGACCTGGGCACACAGCTGGGTTTTGGATGGGGCAACAGCACGACTGGAATAGGCGGCGCCAGTGCGGTCGGCACTACGCCAACGGCGACCTTCGGACTGACTCCTTTCTACCCCATCATTGGAAGTTCGGCGCCGACTTCAACCACCGGCGTCCAGATCCCGCTGTTCTCTAACCTGGGTTCAACCAGCCCGACCAGCGGCATCAACATCACCAGTGCATCAAACAACGTTCGTCTCGATGCCGTTCTGACCATGGCTGAGTCGCGCGGCTTGGTAAAGATTCTGTCCCGTCCGCGAGTGGTGACCCAGAACAACATTCAGGCGCTGGTCCGGCAGGGCGTACGCGTGCCCATCGTGACCCAGGCCCAGTTAGGTGGCCCACCGACCGTAACCTACGTGGATGCGTTCCTGCGGCTGACCGTTGTTCCGCAGATCACTTCGGAAGGCACCATCTTCCTGAACGTGGACGTGGAAAACACCACGCCCGACTTCGGCCAGTCCATCCAGGGCAACCCGACGTTGATTACGCAACAGGCCACCACGCAAGTGCTGGTCACCGATGGTGGTACGGTTGTGATCGGTGGCGTGATCCAGACCAACAACTCAGTGCAAGTCAGCCAGGTGCCGCTCCTGGGCAACATCCCGTACCTCGGCAACCTGTTCAAACATACGCAGGTCAGCACTTCGAACCAGGAGCTGATTTTCTTCATCACTCCGCGGATCATTCAGACCTAGCCAATCAGTTAGAAGTAAAGACAGCCGCCGGTTGCCCGCACAAGGCACCGGCGGTTTTGTCTTGGATGCGAATCCTGCGAGCGGCTACTTAGGATCCCTCCTGTTAAACTTCACCCATGGACCACAAAGGCCGGCAGACCAGGTTGCACGCGGCTCTTGAGCGAAACCGGCTCGACGCTCTGCTTATCACACACCCGGCCAACGTGCGCTATCTCTGCGGGTTCACGGGAAGCGCGGGTGCGGTTCTCCTCAGCGAAAGCAAGAGCATCTTCTTTACAGATGGCCGTTATAAGGAGCAGGCGGACACTGAGGTGCAAGGCTCGCGGGTCGTTGTCACTCGCAAGTCGCCGCTGACCGCCGCCGCCGAATGGCTGGTGGGAAACGCGAAGAAGCTGGGCGTGAAGATCCTGGGCATCGAGGCGGAGCACTTGAGTGTGGCTGAGCGTTCCCGGCTGGCCAAGGTCTTGCCATCTGGTCTGCGATTGCGCGAGGCGCTGCCGCTGGTTGAGCAAGCCCGCATGATCAAGGACGCGGAAGAAATCGAGCGGCTGCGCGCAGCTGTTCTCTTGGGAGCTAGTTTGTTGGATGTGGTGCTAAAGGCAATTCGTCCGGGAGTAAAGGAGACCGAGGTGGCCGCCGAACTTGAATATGCGGCTAGGCGGGCGGGCACGGATGGCATGTCATTTGACACTATCGTCGCGTCGGGCGCGCGCTCGGCACTCCCTCATGGCCGGGCCTCGGAGGCCGCGATTCCAGCTAATGGGTTCGTCGTCTGCGACTTTGGTGTTATACTCGCGGGCTACTGTTCTGACATGACGCGTACCGTCCACGTCGGGCCGCCTAGCCTCGAGATGCGTAGAATGTATGAGGCTGTGCGCGATGCGCAACAGGCGGCGCTGGAGACGGTTAGGGCGGGAGTGAGTGCCGGCGAAGTTGACCAGTCGGCTCGTAAGGTGCTGAAGAATAAAGGTTTAGCTAAGCATTTTACGCACTCGACGGGGCATGGAGTGGGGTTGGAAATCCACGAAGCTCCACGCCTGGCGGTAGGACAGAAAGATGTTCTGCAGGCGGGGATGGTGATCACCGTTGAGCCCGGAGCGTACATTCCCGGCGTCGGTGGTGTTCGCATCGAAGACATGGTTGTGGTTACAGAACGGGGGTGCCAGATTCTGACACCGGCCGGCAAAGAGCTGATAACGATTTGAAGGAATAGCAATCTCCTGTGCCTCAAGCTGCACGGGAGAAGATGCAGTCCCACCGTCAACAATGAATCAAAAAGAGCTGAAAGAACTCATTGAGTTCTTAATCGAAAAGGACATTGCCGAGTTCGAGTTGGAACGCGGCGACGTCAAAGTGCGCATCAAGCGCGCCGGCGAACACGTTTCGATCGCAGCGCCTCATTTTGCTGTACATCCGGCGCCCGCTGCCGCGCCTCCCATCGGCACGGCTCCGATCCCCGGCGCGCAGGCCGCTGTCAAGGAGACGGCGCCGCCTGCAGAAGAGGGCTTGCATTCGGTGCGGTCACCGATCGTGGGGACTTTCTACGAGTCGCCTTCGCCTGGGTCTCCGCCGTTTGTAAAGGCTGGAGATACAGTTGAGGCGGGCCAGGTGCTTTGCATCGTGGAAGCTATGAAGTTGATGAACGAGATTGAGTCGGACGTGGCCGGGGAGATTGTGAAGAAACTGGTCGCCAATGGTCAACCCATCGAGTATGGGCAGGAGCTGTTTGTGGTTCGGCGGAAGTAAGAGCAAGGCCGGTTCGAGGGTCCTCCACAGATTTCTGAATGTTCAATAAGATCCTGATTGCCAACCGAGGAGAAATCGCCCTGCGGGTGATCTGTGCCTGCAAGGAATTGGGCATTCGCACGGTTGCCATCTACAGCGAGGCCGATCGCCATTCTCTGCATGTGCGCTTTGCCGATGAAGCCATCTGCATTGGGCCTCCGCAACTCGCACAGAGTTATCTGAATATTCCCTCAGTGATCAGCGCGGCGGAAATCAGCAACGTGGACGCCATCCATCCCGGCTACGGACTGCTGGCGGAGAACGCCAATTTCGCCGAAGTCGCCGAAACCAGCAACATCAAGTTCATCGGACCGCCCCCGGAAATCACGCGGCTGATGGGCGAGAAGGAAAAGGCCCGGGCTGAGATGAAGCGGCATGGGGTGCCCATTCTGCCGGGGTCGGAGGGCATCCTGGCCAGCGATGGTGAGGCTCTGGAGTGGGCGCGGCAGATCGGGTTTCCGGTGATCATCAAAGCCTCGGCGGGCGGCGGCGGGCGCGGCATGCGCATCGTGCGCGGCGAAGAGGAATTGCCGGCGCTGTTCAAGGCGGCGCAATCGGAGGCGGCGGCGGCCTTCGGCAACGGCGACCTCTACATGGAGAAATTTATCGAACGGCCGCGGCATATTGAGTTCCAGGTTCTCGCGGACCAGTACCGCAACGTCGTGAGCCTGGGGGAACGGGAGTGCTCCATCCAGCGGCGCCATCAGAAGCTGCTGGAAGAGTCGCCGTCTACCCAGGTGACGCCAGAACTGCGGCAACACATCGGGGGCATACTGGAGAAGACCCTTTCCGCCATCGGCTATGTGAATGCCGGTACCATCGAGTTCCTGATGGATGAAGACCACAAGCTGCACTTTATCGAAATGAACACCCGCATCCAAGTGGAGCACCCGGTCACGGAGATGGTAACTGACGTTGACTTGGTAAAGAGTCAGATTCGGTTGGCCGCGGGAGAGCGCTTGGCCGATGTGCTGCACGGGCCTATCGTGCATCGCGGACACGCGATCGAGTGCCGCATTAATGCCGAACATCCGGAGAAATTCACGCCTTCGGCAGGGAAGATCATGGCGTTTCATCCACCGGGTGGGACGGGTGTGCGCATCGACACCGCCGCTTATGCCGAAGGCGTGATTCCGCCCTACTACGATTCGCTGATTGCCAAGCTGGTAGTGCGTGGAAAAGACCGCGACGAAGCCTGCTCGCGAATGGCGCGCGCACTGGAGATGTTTATTGTCGAGGGCATCTTCACCACTATTCCCCTGCACCGGAGGATTCTGGCCGACCCGGACTTCAAAGCGGGGAAGATAGATACTACGTTCATTGAGCGATTCCTGGCGAAGAGCACGAAAGAAAAGCATTGACGCCGTGAGGGTCCTCTTCCGGATTGCGAGTCTCATTTTAGCCAATGATTCAAATTCCAAAGCTCTATGCGATTCTTGACCCCGTTACCTTTCGAGAAAACCAAACCATGTTTAAAGCGGCAGATGACCTCGCGGCTGCTGGGGTGAGCCTGATCCAATACCGCGACAAGTCCGGCAATGCCCGCCAGATGCTCGAACATGCCCAGGAACTGAAGCTTCGGCTGGGGAATTCCGTCAAACTAATTATGAATGACCGCGCAGACCTGGCTCTGGTGGCTGGTTTTGACGGGGTACATGTAGGACATGACGATTTGTCTCCCGAAGGTGTTCGTAAAGTTATCGGCGACACCCTCTGGTTGGGAGTCTCGACGCACAATCCCGAGCAGGTGATACAGGCTAGCCAGACTTCCGCCGATTACATTGCGGTGGGACCGGTGTTTGCGACCGGCAGCAAGGCGAATCCCGACCCGGTGATTGGACTGGAAGGCGTGCGCGGAGCGCGGGCGCTGACCCGGAAACCTCTGGTAGCGATTGGAGGAATTACCCGTGCCAACTGCCGCTCCGTAATCGAGGCCGGGGCCGACTCGGTCGCGGTGATATCTGACTTGATACGGGAGCCGGGCAAATCAGCAGAGGCATTCTTGCGCATCTTAGGATAAAGTAGCCGCCGGGGAGGCGGATGAGGGCGTCCGCCTGACAGCTGGCCAAATGCCGGCGCTACAGTGCAACCAACTTGGGCACCGAAACCAAAATTCCGGCTGCGAGCAGCGTCGCCAACGACTGGGATCTCCACACTCGTCAGGATAAAGAACTGGTCAAGGGTCTCGGCCTCACTAGTTCGACGATGCTGGTCATGGGGTCGATGATCGGCTCAGGCATCTTCATTGTGTCGGCCGAGATCGCGCGTGAAGTAAACTCCCCGGCCTTGCTGATCGGCGCCTGGCTGGTGACTGGGTTCATGACTATCGTGGGCGCTCTGAGCTATGGCGAACTGGCGGCCATGATGCCGAGAGCGGGCGGCCAATATGTTTATCTACGTGAAGCGCTGGGTCCGCTGTGGGGATTTCTCTACGGCTGGACCTTATTTCTGGTGATTCAGACCGGAACCATCGCTGCCGTGGGCGTAGCTTTCGGCAAGTTTCTCGGAGTGTTCTTTCCCTCGATTTCTTCCTCGAACTGGATTGTGCACTTATGGAGAGTTCCGTCCGTTCACATTGGTCCCATGGTCCTGGGCAACATGGACGTCGGCCTGAACACGCAAAATCTGACTGCTATTCTTCTGGTAATCGTTCTCTCGGTCATCAATATTTTCGGCATCAAGACCGGCGCGATCATTCAGAACATCTTCACTGCTGCCAAAGTTTCAGCCCTGTTTGGTTTGGTGCTGCTCGGGATTTTTCTGGGACGGAATGCGCAGGCACTGGCAGCCAATTTTCACGGTAATTTTTGGCACAACGCCGGACTGGGCGCGATGCACGACATTGGCGGTGGAGTGCTGGTCAGCACGTTGACCGTATTGGCGGTCGCTCAAGTGGGTTCTCTGTTTTCGGCGGACGCCTGGAATAACGTGACTTTTACGGCAGCGGAAGTGAAGAACCCCAGCCGCAATCTGCCGCTTTCGCTGGCTATGGGCACGGGAGTGGTGATCGCGCTCTACATCGGCTGCAACTTCATTTATCTCAACGCGCTGCCGATGGACGGGGTCCGCAATGGGGCCACAATTCTGGAGCGCGGCATCAAGTACGCCACCGAAGATCGCGTCGCCACCGCGGTCATGACCCAGATGTTCGGCAACCTGGGCGGTCTGTTGATGGCCGTCGCCATCATGCTGTCGGGTTTCGGCTGCAATAATGGGTTGATTCTCGCCGGAGCGCGGGTTTACTACGCCATGGCCAAGGACGGACTCTTCTTTCGCAGCGTGGCCAAGCTGAATCAGACCTACAAAACACCGGCGGTTTCGCTGATGGCGCAGATGGTCTGGACCTGTGTGCTGTGCATTTCTGGAAGTTATAACCAGTTACTCAATTACGTCATCTTTGCCGTGCTGGTGTTCTACGTGCTGACCATCGTGGGATTGTTTGTGTTGCGGCGCACGCACCCCAATGCCGAACGGCCGTATCGCGCGATTGGGTATCCTGTACTGCCCGCGATTTATATTGTGATGGCATTGTTCA